>Ga0164242_10000931_pt1 | contig 34735 bp, 31 predicted proteins | sample OricomgcompostMG_FD_108783 | JGI IMG/M metagenome (GOLD analysis project Ga0164242, IMG submission 108783) | Miracle-Growth compost microbial communities from Emeryville, California, USA - Original compost - Miracle growth compost (MG) ... | reverse complement strand
TTTTGATTATCGAGAAGAAATAGCCTTTTTATATACTTCTAAAGTTTGCTCGGCGGTTTTTTGCCACGAGTATTTTTTAATTTGTTTAGAGCCGTTTGAAATTAATTTTTGACGTAGAACACTATCATCTAAAACTTGGCTGATTTTTGTTGCCATATCATCTGTGTCTAGTGGGTTAAAGTAATGGGCTGCTTCGCCATAAATTTCTGGTAAACAGGTGGCATTAGAGCTAACTACTGGAGCGCCCCGAGCCATAGCCTCTAGTCCTGGCAATCCAAACCCCTCCATAGTAGACGGGAATACGTAGGCGGCGCAGTTTTGATAAAGCCAATTTAGCTCCTCGTCACTAACAAAATCCGTAAAATGTATATTTTTGTATTTTTTAGATTCGAAATAGGCCTGGTTTTTTATAGCCGAGGCATTTAACTTGCCAGCTAAAACCAAACCTAAATCGGGTTTGGTTTTTAGAAGCTTCTGATGAGCCTCGCCGAGCCGCTTGATATTTTTATAATCGGATTGCTGGCCAACATACAATATGAATTCGCTAAACGGCAGAGCCGGTTTTTTTGTAGAGGTAGAGGTAATATCACCGGCCTCATACGTGACAGTAATTTTTTTGGGATTAGCATGAAGCGTCTGTACGACATCCGACTTAGTAAACTCACTAACGGCAATCAACTGGTCTGATTTTTTGGCAACTTTCTTGAACACCCAGCGCCCAACCATCTGTTTAAAACGATAGCTTAGCCAGTTTTTATCGGAATTATATGTCTTTAACAGTGTTAAATCATGAAAAGTGGTAACGGTTTTTCCTTTGTAAAAAACTGGTTGTTGTGGCATCATAAAGTGGACTAAATCAGGCTTGAGGTTTTCTAGTATTTTTTTAAAACCAAACTGTTCACTCAACGAGTAGTTATCAAAATCAACTGTGGTTATTGAGAAATTCTTATTTCGTGGCTGATAATAGTCCAAATCCTTGGGCGGAACCAGTATAGTATAGGTGTTTTCTGTATCAATCTTTTCTAGCTGATTTAGTAACCGCTCAACGTAGCGACCGGTTGAAGAATTGATGATGCGAGCGTCTATAACGATATGGGACATATATTATATAATTATACATCGACCAGCTTCATTATTGAGTCACTATAGCGCCAGTTCTCGTGGTATAATAAGTGTTACCCATGGCTCATTCTGTGTTTAAGAAATATCAATACTCTTTGATCTTGCTACGCGAGCTAGTGATAACCGAATTTAAGCTTCGCTACCAGGGTTCGGTTCTAGGGTATCTGTGGTCATTGCTCAGGCCACTTTTCTTGTTTATTATTCTCTATGTTGTTTTTGTATATTTTCTAAAGATAGGTAGCGACGTACCACATTGGCCAGTCGCTCTACTACTAGGTATTGTTATGTGGAACTTTTTTGCCGAAGTTACAAATAATGGTGTGACGTCGATTGTAGATCGTGGTGATGTAATACGTAAAATAAATTTCCCTAAATATGTGATTGTATTAGCAGGTAGTATTTCAGCGTTGATTAATATGTTGATTAATATGGTGGTGATAATAGTTTTTATGATTATAAATGGAGTGGATGTACATTGGGTCAGTTTATTAGCGCCTTTATATGTATTTGAGTTGTTTGTGCTAGCATTGGGGTTGGCGTTTTTCTTGAGTGCTATGTTTGTTCGTCTGCGCGACCTTAATTATATATGGGAGATAATTATGCAGGGTCTTTTTTACGCCTCAATAATTATATATCCAGTTAGTATGATAATTGCCAAGAGCCATATTCTGGCCGAATTACTATTACTAAATCCAGTTGCACAGAGCGTGCAGGACGCACGACAAGTATTAATTAGTAACGCTAACCCAACCCTTTATACTGTCAGTGGTAACAATATCTTCATAGCCGCGATACCCATAGTTTTGGTGTTATTGATATTCGTAGTTGGGGCTAGGTATTTCAAGCGCAAGTCACCTTATTTTGCGGAGAATGTCTAAGATGGTTAAAGCTAAACACGATAATGTGGTGGTAAAGGCAGATGCTATAAATAAAACTTTTAGCCTGCCACACGATCAACATTCTGGCATTAAACAGATAATAATCAATACGCTGCGAGGTAAACGTAGTGGCGGCTATGAAAAACAACATGTCTTAAAGGATGTATCTTTTGAAGTCTGTGAGGGTGATTTTTTCGGAATCGTTGGACGCAATGGTAGTGGAAAGAGTACGCTATTAAAAATCCTTGCTGGTATTTATAAGCAAGATAGTGGCGATTTAAATATAAGAGGCACACTAGTCCCCTTTATTGAACTAGGAGTTGGTTTTAACCCTGAACTAACGGGGCGCGAAAACGTTTACCTGAATGGCGCTCTCCTGGGTTTCAATAAAATACAAGTTGATGATATGTATGACGATATCGTTGACTTTGCAGAGCTCGAAAAATTTATGGATCAAAAGCTGAAAAACTATAGCTCTGGTATGCAGGTGCGACTAGCTTTTTCAATCGCGATTCGAGCAAAGACAGACCTGCTCATTCTTGATGAAGTTTTAGCGGTTGGTGACGAAGCATTCCAAAGGAAGTGTTATCAGTATTTTGCAGATATCAAGAAACAAAAACAAACGGTGATACTTGTGACGCATGATATGGACACAGTTATTAAATTCTGTAATAAGGCTATGTTAATCGACAAGGGTCACAAGACTGAAATAGGTAGTCCTACAAAAATAGCTAAGATATACCGTGAATTGAACAACCAGAATAAAAATACTGTTAACGAATCAAGTAACCGAAATTCTAATCAATATGTTCACGCCGACGCGACTGTCGATAATCAAGGTAGCAGGATTGTTTTTGATATTAACCTAAAGTCTAAAATTACATTAGAAGAGCCGATGATAGCTCTTGGTATATATAAAGACGATGGACAGCAGGTTTATAGATGGACGTCTGACGAAAAGATTTCTAAAAATATAGATATAACAAAGCCCTCAAATATACACATAGAGCTTGATAATATATTTCCTGTTGGTGTGTTTACGGCTTCGCTGTTTGTTAAAAAAATAGATAGGACGATTGATTACGCTATATTTAATGATATAGTTAAGTTTGAAGTCCAGAACGAATCTCTATATAAACACGATACATTTTGGAAGATACCCGAAAAAGCATCTTTTAATGGGAGTGAAGTCTAATGTATACAGACGACAAGAACGCTCAAATAGTATTGTCTCTATTGAAACAGTATGGCATCAGGAAAATAGTAGTATCACCAGGGACTACCAACGTACCAATAAGTCGTTCGGTTCAGTTAGATCCGTGGTTTGAAGTCTACTCTGTTGTAGACGAGAGAAGTGCTGCTTATTTTGCGGGTGGGCTTGCTTATTCTTCCGGTGAACCAGTGGTTATCTCTTGTACTGGCGCAACAGCATCGCGTAACTATATGCCAGGACTGACAGAGGCTTACTACAGGAATCTTCCGGTTATCGCATTAACATCACAACATCACGTTAATGATTTTGGTAGTCTTGTGCCTCAAGTTACCGACAGAACAGTCAGTCAGAACGACATAAAAAGAATCTCTGTTCACCTACCTTACGTCAAGGATGATGAAGATTATGAGCGTTGTGTTATATCAACAAACAAAGCGCTAATAGCGGCTACAACTCGTGGAGGAGGTCCTGTTCATATCAACCTCCAAGTGGCTGGTGATTACAGCTTTAGTACAAAGAGGATTCCTTTAGTAAGGAAGATTGAATATTACGACGATTCCAATATTCTAAACTCAACTAAGGATTTACAGAGAAGCCTAGTTAACAAAAAAGTGGCTATATTTATCGGTGCTCATCAAAAATTTGACCCAAAAACGCAAAAGTCTATAAGTAAGTTCGCAAAAACTTACAACGCTCCAGTTTTTGTTGATCATACGTCTGGATATTCTGGTGGCAACCTAATTCTGATAGCTCAAATTGCCGACCTAAAGAGGTCATACAACAAACCAGATGTCATCATAGACATGGGATCTGTTACTGGTGAATATAGCGCAAACTGGTTGAGAGGCATAGAGACGTGGAGATTAAGCAAAGATGGTGAAATTCACGATAGATTTAACAACCAAACGAAATTATTCGATGGTAGGGAGTTAACGTTCTTTGAGGCGCTTAACTCCATGGGTGGATCATCAAGCAAGAGATACTATGATGAAGTAAAGTTTGAGGTGGACAGTATAAAATTGCCAGTAAAAGATATGCCCATATCCAACACCTATATTTCATATAAGTTATCCAAGCTATTACCCAAAGATTCTAATGTTCACTTGGGGATATTAAATAGCCTTCGTAATATGAACTTTTACAACCTTAAGAATGAGGGTATATCTATATCTTCTAATGTTGGTGGTTTTGGTATTGATGGGGCGCTATCTACGCTAATCGGTCAATCTATGAGCGACAAAAAAAGATTAAACTTTGGTCTGGTGGGTGATCTGGCGACTTTCTATGACATGAATGCGCTAGGTATTAGGCATATATCTAAAAATCTTCGTATATTAATGGTCAATAATAATGGCGGAGTAGAGTTTAGGTTGAATGGTCGACTGGAGTCACAATGGGCTGAAGATACCAACGAGTTTATATCAGCATCCGGTCATTACGGTAGTATTCGGGGCTGGGCTGAGTCTATGGGATTTGAGTATATAATTACAGAAACAAAAGAAGATTTTGATTTGAAGATTAAAGACTTTTGTTCTAGTGATATCAACAAGTTTAGTAAACCAGTATTCTTCGAGGTCCTCACGACTATACCAGATGAACAAAGGGGGATAGATAGTTTACGCTCTCTTAATCAACTACCAATTTTAGGAGACGATACCCCACCTATGGATACGGATGGTTCGAAAGAAGAAACCAAGAAGTCTATCAAGCAAACAATTAAATCTATTACACCAGCTTCGGCCAAGAGAATATACAGGAAATTGCGCAATCGTGACTAAAAAAGCTTTACTATTGGGTGGTACTGGGGCTATTGGTGTATATCTGGCCCCAGAATTAGTTAAAAAAGGCTTTTTAGTCGACATTACATCGCGATCTAGGCGGATAGATTTGGGAAAAACACATTTCATTAACGGTGACGCTCTAGATGATGATTTTTTAAATAACCTTCTAAAAAAGCAAAAATACGATCTAATAGTTGATTTTATGGTTTACTCAACCGACAAATTTAAGCTTAGACACGAATCGTTATTAAGAAACTGTAAACACTACATATTTCTATCGTCATATAGAGTCTTTGCTAATACTCGAATTATCACAGAACAGTCCCCGAGGTTACTTGACGTATCCAATGATAAAAAATTTTTGAATACTAACGACTACTCTCTAGAAAAAGCTCGCCAAGAAGATGTTTTGAAATCCTCTGGTATTAAAAACTGGACAATAGTTCGGCCATCAATTACATATTCTAAAAATCGTTTTCAACTTGGTACACTCGAGGCCGATACTGTCGTATGGAGATCCTTGAATAGCAAATCCGTAATACTACCAAAAAACATGTTGAATAAACAAACCACCATGACATGGGCTGGCGATGTAGCGAAAATGATAGCATCCTTGGCACTAAACAAAGATGCTATGGGGGATGACTTCAATGTGGTTACTAATGAGCATCATAGCTGGGCGGAGATAGTGCAATTATACAAAGACACCATTAGCCTCAAACTAGTAACTGTCAACTCCAATAAATACATAAAGGCCATAGGTGAAGGTCATACTAAGTACCAACTTTACTACGACAGAATGTTCGATCGAGTTCTGGACAATAAAAAGATTTTAAAAATCTCTGGTATCAAAAAAAGTGACCTAATGCCCCTAAAGGAAGGCCTAACTAGTGAGCTGCTAGGGTTTATTAAAGATCCACAACTTGATAACATTGACTTTAGGAAGCAGGAGCGTATCGATATGTTTACCAAACCTGGGGCCGGTCTACGCAATTTACGAAAGACTGTAAAGTTGCGTACGCGTTTACGTGATTTAAAACGTAAGACCAGAGTCAGGACGCGTATCAAAAGTGTTATATATGGACTGAGAAGTAGGGGAGGTGAAAGTGATGAAAAATAATACTCCTAAAATATCAATTATCACACCGGCATATAATGCCGAGCGTTATATAGCCGAGACTATAGAATCTCTTCAACAACAAACCTTTGGTGATTACGAGCATGTGATTATTGATGATGGTTCGAGTGACGATACGGCTAAGATAGTTGCGAAATATTCATCAGAAGACCAGAGAATTATTTATATCAAACAAAACCAAAACCAGGGCCCATCGGCAGCTAGAAACAGAGGTATAGAGGAGTCTAGGGGGGAGTATATACTGTTTGTTGACTCCGATGATACTTGTGAAGCGGACACGCTCCGTTTGCTTTTTGAAAAAGCAACCGAAACCGAGGCTGATGTTGTCTACTATAACTTCACCCGTTTTTATGACAATAACGAATATAATTGGCGAAGGAACCACATAGACCTAGATTCAAACCTTGTATATACAAAGAAGGATTTGTCCAAAACAATCCTAAACGTGTTTCCCATTATCACTTCTGGAAAAATCATAAAAACTAAAATCCTTAAAAAAAATAAACTATGCTTTGATGTTAAGTATTTGCGCGACGAAGACGTAGACTTTTCTATACGACTAGTTCTAGCCGCTAAGACATATGCTTATGTTGATTATTTTGGTTATAATTATCGAATTAATAACCCAAACTCTGAGTCAGCTACCAATTATAAGTATCCTACACAGCTTTTGAAGATTCTCGTTGATTTAAATAAAACTATAGTTGATAATTACCCGTCACTAAAACAGTCATTTGACAACTACGTTATCGATCAAATAGTCGGTAGTATTAATCGGCAAGAGAATTATCCTGATGCTCATCGCGAGGCGTTCGATTTTGCTAGCGATAAGGTCATACCAAAATTAGGCCTAAATAAAGTGGATATAGAATATTTTTATCGCCCAGAACTATTTGAATACTTTTTAGCCGTCAAGAAAAGTGATTATTCGGGTATGTTGCTATGCAGAGCCAGGGCGCTGGGAGATCGCATCACGGAACTTGATAGTGAATTGCGCAGCTTAAACAACAACTATAATAAACAGGAAAAAGTTATAAACAACTTATCTTCGGAATTAAACAGCATATATCATTCTGCGTCTTGGAAGGTTACCAAACCGCTAAGGATTACCAATATAATTAATAGGCATACGGATGAACCAGAAGACATCAATTAAAAGAGCCGTGAGTAAAGTCGTCAATGCTAAGCGGTATATATCGGAAAAGACTGCCGATGGGGCAATACTTTCGCTGACCGGTTACCACAACTACGGTAATATTATGCAAAGGTATGCTTTACAGCAGTTCCTAAAAAAGAACGGCTACAGATTTATATCTTACGCAGACTCTCTACATCACTCTCAGGCTAACTACGTTATTCCTAAAAAAGTTATAGCTAAGACACCCCTGCGTTTTGCTAAAAGGTTGGCTAGAAACCAAAAACCTTACTGGTATATACCAGAGATCAAAGATATATATCCAGACATGGTATGGACTGAAAATTTAATTAACTTTGTTAATAAGTATATTTGGCAAAAGCCGTTTAACTTAGAAGATAAGGATAATTATCGAAACTACATTGTCGGCTCAGATCAGGTGTGGCGAAATTGGTATGGGCATGAACAGTCGCTGGATATTGAAAAGCGCAAAGTAGGTTACTATTTTTTGGATTTTTTGAGCGATAAGAAGACTAACAGACTATCCTATGCCGCTAGTTTCGGCAAAGATAACCTAGAGGGTGTTCTGAGCCATGAACTTATAAAATACGTAAAACCCTATATAGGTAAGTTTGATGCTATATCTGTTCGTGAAAGGTCGGCTATTAACGTTATAAAGAAAGCCTGGGGGAGGGGTGACGCTGTTGAGGTTGTTGACCCAACACTTCTACTCGGTTCAAGCGACTATTCTAAGATAGTTGACCGTAGTAGTGGTATAGTCAAACAGGACACAAGTCCAATATTTTACTATATCCTAGACATGTCTGAGGATAAAAAGAAGCTTATCGAACAACTATCTAAGTACCTAAAAGCGGATTACTATGGGATATTTCCAGACGGTGAAGACGTACTGCCTCACGTAGAAACTTGGCTTAAAGGATTTAGGGATTCTGAATTTGCTATCACCGACTCGTTCCATGGAACAGTGTTTTCTATTATAAATCACACACCGTTCGTTGTGATTGGTAACGAAGGCCGAGGCCTATCTAGACTAATAGATTTACTAGCTGGTTTGGGACTCAGTGATAGGCTGTTAATGGACGGCGATATTCAGAAATTCGATATAACAAAACTCAAGGACATAGACTGGAATGATGTCCAGAATAAACTAGATGAAAAGATAAGGTTCAGCTCTGACTGGTTGCTTAGTCATCTGGTAAAATAGTATAAGATGAAAACTAAAATTCCCCACATTAAAGTAGATGCCTTTCCGATTGTGGATAGCCATTTTAGCGGAGTTGGTCACTATACTTTAGGTATATTGAGAGGCTTGGATGAGTTGGCTGGCGAGGGTAAGCTTACTTATTCATTGATAGTCCCTCGTAAATTGGCTGGACGTATTCACAAATATAGACTCCAACATTACAAGCGCATTATAAAAAACCCTATACCGAATCGTGTTATTCGAGGCTTTATGAAGTACCACATCAAGTTTCCAATGGATTTAGTTCTGGGTATCGGAACATATTACTTCCCATCGTTCTTGGCTTGGCCAACGTGGTTTTCTAAATCTAGCGTGGTCATCCATGATGTGACGTATCTAGCCGTACCTGAATGTGTAGAAAAGGGTAATCGAGACTATCTAGCTCGGACGGTCCCATTCTCTATAAGTAACTCCCAGAACGTTATCTGTGTGTCTGAATTTTCTAAGTCAGAAATGGAAAAATACTATGATTATCCGGGTGAAAAAATATTTGTCTCCTCTCCATCTATTGATCGTAGATTATTCTATAAACGTTCTGAGGAAGAAGTCCGTAGTGTTCGACTAAAATATGACATATATGATAAAGACTATATATTATCGGTTGGCAACGTTGAGCCTCGTAAGAACTACTTTCGTCTAATAGAGGCCTACATGGGGCTTCCAAAGAAGATAACTGATAAATATCCATTAGTTATTATTGGAGCTGGTGGCTGGAATAATGATGATATAAAAACCAAGATACAGGCCGCCAAAGAAAAAGGGCTAAAGATTATCAATCCCGGCAAGTTTGTCACAGACGAAGACATGCCAGCTCTATATTCTGGGGCACAATTTTTTGTGTTTACTCCAATCTATGAAGGTTTTGGTATGAGTCCACTCGAGGCATACGCTACGGGCACGCCTGTGTTGGCGTCGAAAGTGGCCTCTGTGCCAGAAGCGGCTGGTAAAGCGGCGGTTTATTGCGATCCATTCAGTGTTGATGATATTGCGAAAAAACTGGAATACATGTTCAAAGAGACCGACATAGATAGACATCAGTGGGATAAAAAGATATCAAATCACCTAAATAGCCTAAACTGGCGCAACTCAGCAGAAATAACTGCTGCAGCTTTAACCGGTATGTCAGTCGATTTTTTTAAGCCTGAAAGAGACGGCAACTAATGCGATTGGGGATTGATATTCGTGCGCTACAAACGGGACATAAGTTTCGTGGTATTGGTGAGGTTGCCAAGCAGGTCACAAATCGTCTGCTCCGTTATGCGGCCAACGATGATAATGAAATAATATTTTATGAGTATGACGATGATGACCCCAAAGAATTACTTGATTTACCAAAAGGGCTAAAGTATACAGTCGTTAAACTAGGATCAATGCCCGAGAACAACCTGAACCGCTCTAGGCTGGATAAAATTAAGAGCGTGACAAATCAATTATATGGATTACCGATTAGCGATAGCAATAAGAGCGACGCCTTTCTACAGTTTGACTATGCGTTTGGTGTGCCGCGTAATACTAGAACTGTCCTCATCAAGCACGATTTAATTCCACTTATTTTCTGGAATGATTTTTTTGAGTCCCCTATGGTTCCATTTAAGAACTTGGCGGCTCGAACTACACTGCGAACAATGTTCGCAAATTATAAATACAGGCGCGTTCTAAGCCGCAGCGTTAAAAACGCTCACAAGATTATTGCTGTTTCGTCCAGCACCAAAGATGACCTAAAATCGTATCTGAGTGTGCCAGAAAAGAAGATCAAAGTTGTATATAACGGGATTGATGTAAAGCCAACCAAGACCAATGATATAATTTCGCCTGACCGCATGCCAACTAAACCATATATACTATTTGTTGGTGCCGCTGATCAGCGACGTAGGGTAGAAGATTTGGTTGACGCCTTTAATAACATTAGGGCAGATGGCCATGACATGCAGCTAGTTTTAGTTGGTGAAAATTTCAAATCTCCAGAATTGATACCATCTGTGGCCACCAGGAAAGCCGTCATGAGATCGTCCTATAAGTCAGATATCTTAACAATGGGATATGTGGATGATACCGTTAAGCAACGTCTGTTTAAGGATGCTCTGGTATTTGTCTATCCAACCAAATACGAGGGCTTTGGCATACCCGTATTAGAGGCTTTTTTGCTAGGGACGTCAGTTATTACATATAAAAACTCGTCACTATCTGAGGTTGGTGGGGATTACGCAATCTATGTGAACGACTGGTGGGGTATAAAAATGGCGATAGAAAATCTATTAAAAGAGGATCCTGCTGTGCGTAAAAAGCGGCTCGTTGAGTCTAAAAAGTGGGCAGAGAAATTTAGTTGGGATAAAAGCGCCGAGGGCATATACAAAGAATTAGTTGGCTAGTATAATCCTCTAGCCATCCAAATCATGAGCCGATATAGCATATAACGTGCCATTATCAGATTTGGCCTGGGCGTATATAATACCGCCAATCGTGATGCGCCGATTCATAAATATTGCTGTATCTTTAGGAATGCTAGCACTAACCTCACCGGTTTGTACATTAATTTTCTGAGTAGCTTTATTAGTAATCATCACTCTCGGAGTTATGAAATCATAAAACTTAAAGTCCTCGGTTGCGCTAACTGGAATCACCCTGGTGGTATTTTGGTCATGTTCAAAAGCCGTTCGGTAGTAAGCAACTCCATTTACAGTCATAGTATCTACCACTTGAGTTGCAGTCCACTTGTCTATGGACTCATAGTTTTTCTCTCGGATAGCATCAACCTTGGTTGTGCCAGATGGAATCGATACCCACTTTGGAGTGATGGCTGTTATTGGAATTTCCTCTAAATCATCCGATGAGATAACATCGGTGTTGTTATTGGTTTTATCCCAGGTTGTTCTAGCATACCACACGCTACCTATTAGCACCTTATCTACAAAGAGCGCTTGTGCCCCTGCCGATAGTTCTGGGCCAACCATAACTCCCGTTGGATAATGTATCTTGTTGGTGTTAGTTTTTAGTTGCATCCAGCGAGGGGAGTCTATGGAAACGAAAGACTGTTGTGTGTTGCCGAACCAATCGGTAAAATATTCCCAAAAATTCCTATTGCCGTAGGATGAGCAACTATCACCAGAGCCATAGCCGGCGTTAAGCGCAGCTTGGTTTGGTCGGTAAGGCGTGTAATTGTAAAGGCCGGCCGTCGCCTGGTTTTGTATGTAGACAGTGCTAGATCCGCAACTTGTGTTCGGGTTCCATAGAATCGTGTTATTCCTGCTAGCTACATAGCTATATGAGCTTGGGTTTGCTTGGTATTTCTTGAACTGCCGGGCAGCGAGATACAATTGATTGAACAGTCCACCGTAGTTGGGGTCGGTACTACAGCCCTCACTGTCCGGACAGGCGTATCCAGTGGCAGTGGAATATTGGCTAGCGAGCGGCCAGCTGTCTGTAATGAGCCCCTGTTCTTTCTGGAGCAGGACGATAAGAACTTGAGGGTTGATGCCACAACTCTGTGCGACGCCATAAATAATTTGGGCGGCTGTTTGAGTGGACTGCGTGTAACCATTACAATATGCATCGGCTGATTCTTGACTGGTCGTCGTTGAATAATCTTTAATACAGGTATATGGCGGCGCTGACCAACCTTTGAGGGCGGCATATTGTGCGTGGGTGAGATCCGACCTATTTTTATCGCTGGCTGGTTGGGTGCCATTTGTGTCACAAGTGCCAACCTCGCTATTCAAAAAATTCTGAATAGTTGTTGTTGACATGGTGGAGGCATTATAAAAAATAGAATCACTAATAATATACCCAGGATCAAAATCTGACATGTTGGCAGCGTGAACTTTTGTGCTGCCTCCAGACAATATCACTATGCTAATAGCCGTGATGGCGATTGCCACACCTGTACTTACTGTGACTAATTTCTTGAGCGAAATTTTATTGAGGATATTGACCCGCATATTACTCTACCGTAAATGTTTTACTGGCCGATCCAGTAATGGTTTTTGAGGTTGATTGGTATTCCACTTTTACTGACCAGGTGCCAGCTGAAAAATTGCTCGTGGGGACATCAATAGTGTTACAGTTGCTGGTGCTCGGTCCAGCTGAGGCCTGAGATGTTTTCGTAAAGGATGTTGTTCCGTTACTAAAGGTATAGCCACAGGTTCCGTCGTCTGATGCGTTTGCGTAAGCTCGTACTTCAACTATAGAATTGTATTGAGATGCGTCGACAATTTGCAGGGTAACTGTCTGCGTAGATGATGTAGAATTATTAGAGTCGTCGTCCGTTATGCCCGAATCCTTAGCGCCATTATCAAGGGCGGGATTAGACTGGTCGCTACCAGTTGCTGGGGTGGTGGATTGTGACTTAGGAGAAATGACAGGGTGTATTAGAGCGTAAACTACAACTCCCGCTATCGCAGAGACAGCAACAACCATAACAATTAATATGATTAGTTTTTTATTTTTTTGATGTTCGGATCGTATCTTCACTTTATATATTTAATCATATTTTGCTTATGTTTGCCAGTATCATTATTGGTTTCAACCGAATATAATGTTAGAATATACTCAATATGTTAAAAGTTGATTATTCTGGTGTTGCGGTTATTGTGCCCTGTTACAACGAAGCTGCCACTATCGCTCGGGTGGTTAAAGATTTTAAACAAACACTCCCCGGGGCTAGAATATTTGTATTTGACAATAACTCTTCGGATAATACTTCAGCTATTGCTAAGAAGTCGGGAGCCGAGGTTCGATCTGTAAAACTGAGAGGGAAAGGCAATGTAGTGCGCAGAATGTTTGCTGATATTGAGGCTGATATCTACTTGATGGTGGATGGCGATGCGACTTATGACGCCGCTTCGGCTCCCGCTATGATTGACCTGCTTTTGACTGACCATCTCGATATGGTGGTTGGTTGTCGACACGAAGAGTCAACCGATAATCAGAACTACCGACCAGGTCATCGCCTGGGTAATAAATTGCTCACCGGATTTGTGCAAAAGATCTTCAACGGCCAGTTTACTGATATGCTATCTGGGTATCGTGCTTTTTCTCGTCGTTTTGTAAAGTCGTTTGCTGCGGACTCGCAAGGTTTTGAGACGGAAACGGAATTGACGGTTCACGCGCTCGAGATGAGATCTGCGTACGGCGAAATTAGTACGCCCTATAGTGAGCGGCCAGAGGGCTCCGAGAGCAAACTATCTACCTACAAGGACGGCATAAAGATTGCCAAGATGATCCTAAAGCTTTATTCGAATGAGCGTCCAAAAGAATTTTGGGGTATCATTGGTGGTATTCTGATTATTTTAGCTATTGCCTTTTTCATTCCTATTTTGATTGAATTCACCAAGTCACATACGGTGCCTCAAATTCCAACCCTACTGGGTGCGGTAGCTCTAGGTATTTTGGGATTTTTGTCGTTTACGATTGGCCTTGTCCTGCGAACGGTCACAAAAGGCAGACGCGAAGCGAAACATCTTGCTTACCTTGCTATGGAGGCACCTAGCCATAAAAATACAAATAACTAAGAGGCAGGTTAGAGAGCTGTTCCTATTTGGTGTGGCGGGTACGGTTGGCTATGTAGTCGATGCTGGTACTACTGTCCTATTTCACCCATTGCTTGGTGTGTATATTGCTCGTGTTCCGGCCTTTATAGCTTCGGCGACCAGCACCTGGCTTTTTAACAGGTCGATAACATTCAAAGAGCGAGGTTCGCACTATAAGAGCATATGGCGAGAATACATTCATTACATGGTTTTAATGTTGGCCGGGCTGGTTGTAAACTATATTGCCTACACAATTGCAGTTACCATATTACCGAATGGCGTTTACAGTATTATTATTGCGGTCGCGGTCGGAGACCTTACAGGAATGATCGTCAACTTTTTCTTTTCACGTAAGTATATCTATAATAAAAGAGTAGACGACAAAGATTAAACCTTTTGTAGGCTAATGTCATTATTATTTTTGATTATCTTATAGATGCTACCCTGGAATAGGTCATAGTTTCCGGTTAGGCAGCTCCTGATAGTTGACCAATCAGATTCATTAGGGTAGTTCCAACTAATCACTAGGTAATCATTTACTGCTAGTTTACCACAGATAGAATCACGAGTCGTGTCTTTTTCAAAGAGTATGAGGGTAATACGGTTTGGGAGGGCATTGTATTGTAGATAGTGTCGCTCGTTGTCGGTTGCGGCGGTAATGAGTATCTTTGCTGGTTTTTGGAATGTTCCACCACTAATTTTTGACAGCTTTGCTAAATCGTCTTTGGTCTGATATATATTGAGGGATGTAAATTCGGCTTTATGCTCTGCCGTAGATTTTACACCGAATGAAGCCAGAGTGTCTTTATTAAAAAATATACCGAATACGATCATGAAAGTGATAGTAACAAATATTGCTAACCTTTTATTGAAAGCACCACGGTTGTCTAATAATCGTTTAACAATATAAAAGACTACGAGGATGAACATAGCGAAAATATAGGTTCGGAGGTAGCGATTTGGAGTATCGATGTCCATCATTTCGACGTCTTTCATGCCACCGTAAAGGAATGTGCAGTATAGCACAAAACAATATAAGAACCAGCCAGCGGTGATAAGCACACCAACGATTGCGATTCTCTTCCGGTCGTCCTTCTTTTTAGCAAGGAATAAAGACAGCACGATGAAGCCTACGAATAGCAGGACTAGCTGCATGTAGCTAACTGCCCCAAAGATATTGAGAAGGAATCCTCCGGGGTCAAACAAGATATGAGAAATAAAGCTATGACTAAAGAACTGTTGGGCGGCTGATCCGGAGTGTCCCAGGAAAATGCTCGGTGTTTGCAAAATGTCAGACGGGTTAATATGGAAAATAGCAATACTTGGGTCTGGCTGCTTATAGCCTGCGATTTGATGTGACCAGATTTCCAAACAAACAAGAGGTAGCAAGATGAGAAGAATAACAGCAACAAGAGTTTTCCAGTTATTCTTCCACCGTTTGATATAAGTAATAACTTTTTTAACGCTATAGTCCTTATACTGAACGATAAACAGATTTCCAAGATATATAAGAACCACTAAAGCGGCGAGGACAATAGCAATCTGTTTTGACATACACAAGAAAGTTACTGCTAATGACAGCCTTAAGAGTCCTACTAAGGTGAATTTTTTTGACTCTTGGATTGCCACGAACACACAATAGGCAAAAATAACTCCCAGGATGGCGTCAACCTCTAGACTTGAGTAAAAATCCGAAACGAAGAACATTAACGGAATTGCAATAACCACTCCAGTAGAGAGAAGGAGTACCCCCCACTGTTTGAAATTGTGCTTTTTTTGCCATGTTAGTTTTCTGAACACTGGCATAATCATTGAGAAGGCGAGTAGTTGTATAGCCGCAAACAGTAAACCTTCTCGGTAGACACCTGCGGCCTTAGAAAATAGAAGTTCAAATAACTGGATGAACGGCGGGTAATTACCTTGATTGACGATGCTAAGACCTGGCGATGTATAGAAATCATCTCTCAGCCACATCGTTAAAACGTGGGGCGCCCAATGCATCGAGGTGTCAGATAGAAGTGGTACAACTTTTTGCCAATCTAGTGCGATAATAAATATATAAATTAATGCAAATATGACAAAACCAGGTGTGAAAATATTGTTTCTAAGAGTTTGGCGACGAGATTTGTCCATTATGAGTAGCGGTATGGATACCAGCGAAGCCACAACTGTTATCCAAAAACCAATTGTTATAGCGTGAAATACGGCCGTCCATAGAAAAATGAATAGCACGGTTGAAATTAGCGCGAGCGGTAAAGCAACCTGAAAGGTAAGCTTTTTGCGGAAAAGATAAACGAAAAGACTAGTTAGAAGCAGTATGTACAGAAAGGGACAGATTATGGCTATGAGAGTATGAATGGCATACATAATACTTTTATCAGTATAGCATGTTTTAGGTCTTAGGCGCGGTGTGTGATTTTTGAGGCCTCTAGTGCCTCGTCTAGGTCGTGGACGGTGATGCCGATTTTCTTTAGGTCGGCAGCAGAATCCATGCTAGTTAGCTTTTTAAGACCTTTCAGATTATCATCGCCAACGCCCAACTTTATTGGTAATAAATCAACTATTTTAAATATGTATTCCAGCATTTTATAGGGAATTGGAACATAGGCAACCGGTGTTTTTAGATATTTAGCTAATGATTTGTAGAAATCTTTATATTTATATACTTTGGTTGTCGCGACTACAAAATGCCCAAAGAGCGATTTGCTAAGAATTTGATGCAGTGCAATCGCCAAATCATCTACACCGACAATTTGGAGTGGCTGATTACCACCATCAACAAGCGGCACGACGTGCTTGCTCTTCATTATGTTTGACATTTCTTTCACTATGCCACCATCTCCAATAATTAGACCTGGCCGTACAACTGTAGAATTTTTTAGATTTGAAAATAGGGCTTCTATTGCCAGTTTCTGCCGCCCATAAACTGAGATGGCGTCGTCATGGGCAGACATGCTAGATATAAAAATAGTCTGTTTGACGGCTGATTTCTTTATGGCGGTTATCAAGTTCTCTGCGCCGATGACGTTAATATCCAGCGCATTGACATTATAAGCCTGCTTTACATAGGCGGCATGAATAATAAAATCAACGCCGGCAAAAGTCTTGGGTGGAAGTTGGTTAGCTAAATCGTAATGACGGAATTCTAGGTTTTTGTTGGTTATATTACCTGGATTCCTAGCGAGTGATATGACGCGCCAGCCTTTATTTAGGAAAAAATTGACCAATACCGTTCCCAGAAAACCGGTTGCTCCAGTGATTGCGATGGTTGGGGTTTTTGAGGCTACCATCCTTAATCCTCCATGGCTTTGTTCGCGACAGCGTGTGCGTTGGCCATGATTGTAAAAGTTAGGCCTTTCCCAGGTAGATAATTGAAGCCGGAACTATCGGCAATGAATACATTCTGGGTGCCATGAAGGTTGCCGTCCTGGCCTATGTGTAAAGGTTTAGGCTCTTTCGATATGGGCAACGTCCCGGCGTAGTGAATACCAGAACCGTGCTCGGTCTTGATGCGCATGATTGGAAATGTCCATAATTTTCTCATTAACGACGTCAGCTTTTTCTCTCGTTTGTCCCAGGTGGCTTCTACCTGTTTCGTTAAAGAATAGTGAGCTTCAAGTTTATCACCGGTTGCGCTATTATCATCTTTGGCCAATCTTAAGTATTTATCTTTGGATTGATAATCTGGGTGTTGAACAATCATAACGATTAATCCGGGCAAGATGAAGCGACTCAAGAGCCGTGCGTCCGCAAAATTGAATGGGATTTGGGATATGATTCTAAACAGCATCAGCGACTGATAGCCATAAGACGACGCGACCGTCAGATCGGAATCATTACCGGCCGGGTCGATGAAATACGATACCTGCCCCATGTTTAGTTTGTTGTTTTCGTAGCCTTTACCGAAAAACCTAGGCTGAATAGCAGGAACATAGGAATGTGGGTTACTAAGAATTGGTACTTTAGTGCCGATGCCGCCCTGTGAGCGCATCACGATTCTAGCCGTACCCAAAGCGCCACCGGCGAGGATTAACTTCTTGCAAGAGTAGGTGGCTATTTTGTTATTGGTAACATCGAGCGTCTTTATAGTGACTACACCATTGCTTTCGTCAAAAGATAGCACCAGCCGATTATCGATGTATTTGAAATTTGGCTGGCGTTTTAACTCATCAATTGTAATCCATGGTCGCCATAGGCTTTTGTCTGCATCGGAATAAAAATCGGTTTCTAGATATCGATAAGCTTTTCTGCCTGCTGTCGGTTTAGTCAAAATTGCCAGGGGAGTTCTACCGACGTAAACTCCCTTTTTAATGAAACGCTTGCTGTGTTTTTTGTACGTGTTGAGTATAAGTTGGTGATTGCGATCGGCTTTTACCGATGGTTGAAAAGATTTTAGTTCATCTATCGTATATCGAGCGGCTTCATCTCGTGTGGCGCTAATACCAATCATATTCCCAACTGTATTGTAGGCAGCTTTAATCCGCCTACTGTCTAGCCCCATCTTATCTAGGTCTGGTATGGAGTATTCCCAACACTGCAATCCCCAGCTGATACCTAGACCACCATAACCTAGGCTTTGGATAGGAAAGAATGTCCTGGAAGTTGTCGGCATAAACCTATCGATAGCCTTAACCATATACTGACGTGGGGGGGTAATTTGTGCGCCACCGGCAACGTCACCCCAGGCCAATCCCTCGCCATGTTGGCCAATGATATATTTGTATTGATCTTTGTCGTGTCTGCGTAAATCAATCAGTGTTTTTCCGGGTAGCATTTGGTTATCAGGATTAGGTGTAAAACCAACGTTAATCATAGTGACATTTTTACCGGCGTCAACCAGTGTCTTGGCAGCAATCGCACCAGCTGGTCCTGAACCAACAACGATATAGTCTATTAAACTCATAGACGTCCAATTCTCACGATGATTAACCCGATTAGTAATCTATAGATGCCCCTTAGCCCAACACCAATAAGTGCTAAAAATCCAAAGAAGGTTACTTTTTCTGATATGAATTCGTTGGAGTAGGCAGGACTGGTTTCTAGTATAGAAAATACTATATGTATGCGACGCCTCAATTCCGAGTGAGGGCGCACAAAAACCAAAGCGGCATCAAGAAATGGTAAAAGGCGCGGATGAGAGAACGCAACCCTGACAATCCGTTCATCTTTGCCTGGTGACGAGGCAAGTATGGTGTCGTAAAGATCGTAAACGTGGCGGTCACTTATGTGTTTGTTGAGAAGATATTCCGTTATTATGTCAACTTCGGACGCTGTGGACTTTATCATATATTCATTATAGCGTATCATTGTGCCGGTGAGTACGACAGAGTGTTATAATAATCACTATGATTACCGTAATTATAGCTGGAGGGTCAGGCACTAGATTGTGGCCACTCTCTACACCAGAATTTCCAAAACATCTACTAAAACTAACCAACGAAAAATCGCTTTTACAGAATACTTTTGAGCGCGCAAAGACACTTGGCGATGAGGTTTATGTCCTGACGGAAGCTTCTCATTCTGACCACGTGGCCCAGCAGTTGACTGGTTTAGATGCCGACCACATTATTATTGAGCCAGGTCGTCGTGGCACTGCACACTGTATATTGATGGCTCTAGATGTCATCTCTCGTACACATGACGACGGTGAAGCTGTAGCATTTATTCATGCTGACCATCATATTCGTGACTACGACGGCTTTAGGAAGTCTTTCCAGGCTGCTAACGAGGTTTCTATTAATAATCACGAGATTACGTTGATAGGAATAGAACCTACTTACCCATCAACCGGCTTTGGTTATATAGAGCGCGATGGTGATATTGATGGTTTCCGCGAAGTCTATAAGGTAGAGAGCTTCAAAGAAAAGCCTGATTTCGAAACCGCCAAGAAATATATTCAGTCTGGCAAGTATCTATGGAATTGTGGCTATTTTGTGGGTTCTGTCGGTACGTTTGTTGATACTATGAAATCAGATGCTCCAGAATTGCTACATACCTTTGAAACACTACAAAATCTAGATTTAGATAGTAGTGACTATAGGGATTATTACCTGAGCCTAGACAATCAAGTTATCGATATAGCTCTAATCGAGAAGACTAAACATCTAGCAGTGGTCTCTGCGAACTTTGACTGGATGGATGTTGGGTCATTTAAGGATCTACACGATGTTATAGATTTGGATGAGCAAGGTAACTATTTTCAAGGAGACGTCGAATATATAGATGCTGAAAATGTCTATGTGCGCAACGAAGAAACTAAGCCAATTGCTATCATAGGCCTAGATAACATAGTGGTTGTGAATACGTCCGATGGATTGTTGGTAGCTCGCAAGGACGTAGCTCCAAAGGTTGGCGAGATAGCTAAAAAGATTCAAGCGAGGTAAGACGGTGAAAAAACTTTTAGCATTTGATTTAGATGACACACTGGCAGTAACTAAGTCACCAATCTCTGACGAGATGAGCGACATTTTAGGAAAGGCTTTAGAAATCTTTGACGTTTGTGTGATATCTGGTGGTAAGTTCGAACAATTCGAAACTCAGGTGGTTCAGCGTTTGCACGTTTCACCGCACTTGCTTAATCGGCTCCATCTGATGCCAACCTGTGGCACTCAATATTATCGCTATGACGAACTTGAGGATAAGTGGGCTAAGCAATATTCTGAAGACTTATCTGAATCCCAAAAGAAGAATATTATAGAAGCGCTAGAAAAGTCTGCCAAGGAGCTAGGCTACTGGGAGTCTAATCCAGCTGGTGACATCATTGAAGACCGTGGCTCGCAAATCACCTATTCAGCACTTGGACAGAAAGCATTACCGGAAGATAAATATGCCTGGGATCCAGATGGTTCAAAGAAAAAAGTTTTGCGAGATACAGTGGCGGAACTTTTACCAGGTTTAGAGGTTCGTGCTGGCGGCTCAACGTCGATAGATATAACTCGCGAGGGCATTGATAAGGCCTATGGTATGAACAAGCTCATTGAAGTACTTGATATTAGTAAAGATGATATCCTATTCTTTGGTGATAAGCTTCAGGAGGGCGGCAATGACTATCCAGTGAAAACTATGGGCATCGATTGTCTGGATGTTGATAGGTGGGAAGATACCGCTCATCGACTAGAGTCAATTTTAGCAGTATCTAAGTAATTTATTCCAAAACTTTTATATTTGAATAATCTTTGTAGAGTTTTACTAAATCATCACGATTAGTAGGCGATGGCAAAACGAAATAAAACTTATTTGGATTAGCTGTGGCGCAGTTGATTACCAACTGGCGAACTTGATCCTGGGTAGTGTAATACAGCGCATCTAGAACGCTCTTCGTGCAAGCTAAATCACCTCGAAAGAGTAAGCTCATTGGATGGGTAGCGATTAAGTCCTCATTGGTCCCATTTTCGGGCATTACAATTAATGTGCCGTAGTTGACGCTATTGTCCTTGTGGATTATATCCACCATTTTAGTAGCTGTATCTGGCGTAATTGAGCGCATACCACCAACAGCAAAACTAATATCTCCAACATCGGCGTTGGTGGCGAACGGTACGATAGCTGCAGCCGCTATAGCTACGAAACATGCTAGAAAAATGCCTATCTTTTTGGATAGTTTTTCTACTAACAGCGCACCAATTCCGCCCAATATTATCACTAGGACTAGTATTAATAGTGCCGCCGTTTTGTTGTAATAATAATTAGTCGTTTGAACGCTAGCCATTTGGTAAATATAAATTAGGGCGGCGGTTATGCCGAATGATAGGATAGTGATAAAAGTAAATTTAGTAAAATTGACTTCCCTTTTATTTCTACTGAGTGCCCACCAAACAACTACAGTACCAACTAATAGCAATAATAGGTATCCAACGTACCAGCCTGGGCCTGTGGCATTTATATCATCAGTACCCTGCCCGAACACAACGTGAATCCAGATTTGCAAAGCACTAAGTCCGACTAAGATAAGTGTTACTATAATTGTCGGAATGTTAGATTTCAGCCAGGCGATAAACTTTTTGAAACTACTAAATTGACATAACACAACTAGTAGGATGAACAGGAAAGCAATTGGAGCTGGTAGTACCCAGGTCATCGTAGCGCCAGTTGCTAGTAGTGACCCATAAATCACGAAACTGGTTGTTGATAGCTTTGAGTTGGCTTTTTTATGTAGCGCCCATAAACCTAACATAACCAGGACAATCAAATAGACCACTACGCCTAGGTAATTAATAAACCCGAACTTGACAGCCTGTAATCCGCCTAGAATCTGGAATAGGACGCTAGCAGACGCTACTGCTGTATATGTCGTGACCTTATTGTTGCGCACATTAGCGAACCAATCTACTATATACAGCATAAATCTGGTGGCTAGGAATATCAGTATTAGATACCAAAACATAACCACACTAAATAACAGTGCCAGGATAGTTTCGAACGATTTTAGGATTTGTAGATGATTGCTGTAGCCGTGAAATAACGTTGCTGTAAATAAATGCCATCCTTGCGGATAGGCTCCGATGCCATTGAACACCGTTACGTTTAATACGGCTTTATCAGTTCCATATACGTAGCCAGACTGCGAATAATCGGCCATGATAGTGGCTATATGAGCGGTGTTATCGTAGCCTTGGAAAGTAAAGCGAATGAGTTGCTGGAAAGGGTGCCCGCCGATTAAAGCCCCAGCCACTATAATGCCAACTGAAACCGCCGCTACAACAATAGAGAATATGTCGTGTCGATTGATAATAGTAATTGGTTTCAGGTCGTCACGTCGCCAACGAAAATAATAGGTTAGAAAAGTCGCGAGTGTAATAAATAGCACTAGAATTTGCCAACTAAAATGACCATTGATAAGCCACATTAAAAGGGCAACAGCCTGAGAGGCAACAGACACTATTATAAACGTTATGATTGACCAAGTTGTTAAGCTGGCTGATTTTGGTTTTGGCAGAACGCTAGCTAGCAGAATTATTAATATCGGTAGGGCTAGCAGCCTAAATGGTGCTGGCAAAAAGCCAATACCAGCGGCAATCGTTAGTGTAATTATGAAAGCAATTGGATTACCTAGTAGTCGGGTAAAAATAGCCATGGTGTTATAATACCATTTAACAATGATTAGAAAAAAGATAGCTATTTTCTCGGGGTTTTACCTACCTTTTTTGGGCGGCGTTGAACGATACACAAATAAGCTTTCGGCCGAGCTCGTTAAAATTGGCTACGACGTGATAATTGTTACGACTAATCATAATGGTCTACCAGATTACGAAAAAAATGATCATATTGCTATCTATCGACTACCCAGCCATAATCTCTTTCAAAACCGCTATCCGATGTTAAAACACAATTCTAAGTATCGTGACTTGATGGTACGACTAGACACAGAGAAAGTTGACTACGTACTATGTAATACTCGTTTTCAGTTGACCACGTTGTTGGGCGTCAAATTTGCTAAGCGTCATAGACTAAAATCGATAGTCATCGATCATGGCAGTAGTCATATGTCAGTCAGTAGTAGAGTTTTAGACTTTTTTGGTGCCATCTACGAGCATGGTTTAACCGGACTGGTGAAGCGCTATACCAAAAGTTTTTATGGGGTTTCTAAAAGAAGCAGCGACTGGCTAGGGCATTTTGGTATTAAATCATCTGGCGAATTTTATAACGCGGTTGACGATAATCTATATGAAAAATTTAAAAATACTAAATCAAAGTTTTCTGACAAAGTAGTTATTAGTTATGCTGGGCGCATACTGCGGGAAAAAGGTGTCGATACTCTACTAGAAGCTTTCTCTGCGCTGAACTCTAAAAATACTATCTTGGTTATCGCAGGTGACGGACCTATATTGGCAGACTTAAAAGAAAAATATTCTAACAAGAATATTATTTTTACTGGTCAGTTAAACCATGATGATATGATGCGACTTTTTGTAACGACAGACATTTTCTGCTACCCGTCTAAGTATCCCGAGGGACTGCCGACAGCTATTTTAGAAGCGGGAATTATGAAGTCGGCTATTATAGCAACTAATCGTGGTGGTACAAAAGAAGTGATTATCAGTCCTGAGTACGGTATGATAATTAAGGAGGATATAGATAGCTTGAGAACGGCGTTAGATAATCTAATCGGTAATCCTGATCTAGTATCTAAGATGAAAAGTAATATCTACGCACGCGTAAAGGACAACTTTACGTGGCATAAGACGACTCTACTAGTTGCTAAGAGATTACAGGAGAATAAATGAAGCAGGTGACAATTTGTATAATTGGTGCTGGCAACATATCTAACACTCGACATATACCAGCTCTACGCAAAGTAGATTCAGCTGAGATTATAGGCGTTCTAAGTAATAAACTTGAGCGAGCAGAAAGCACAGCTAAAAAACATGCTATACCTAACTTTGGTTTGATTACTGATAGTATAGAAGATCTGAAAAATAATAAATGGTTTAAAAAAGTTGATGCGGTGGTTATAGGGGCTCCGCCACACCTACACTATGAATTAGTAAAAATGTCACTGGAGCTTGGTAAGAATGTTCTCGTCGAGAAGCCTATGATGATGAATAAGTCCGAGTGTGATGAACTCATCAACCTAGCTAGTGATAAGAAAAAGATTTTTTATGTGATGCATAACTTCCAATATGCTAAGCAGATGATGAAGCTAAATGACACTATCGCTTCTAAGCGCTTTGGAGAGATTGAGTCGATTACTGAAATTCAATTCACTAATCATGACAGACGCTTGCCAGAGTGGTATAACGACCTGCCAATGGGCTTGTTTTACGATGAAGCAGCACACTTTATGTATCTTTTAGAAAGGCATGCTGGTAATTTAAAAATTGATAATTCCTATGCGGTTTACGATGATGATAAGGCTGTTCGTACGCCGCGAACCCTGACCGTGAACGCTCATGCTGGCAAGACGCCAGTTAGTATGTTGCTAGATTTTCACTCACCGGTTTGTGAATGGCAGTATATAGTTAATTTCAAAAAGCGGATTTTTATTTACGATTTCTTTAAAGATATTTTGATTAGCTTGCCAACCGATAACGAGCACCTAGCTCCAGACATATTGCGCAACTCACTTAATTACACGTGGCAGTATTGGACAAAGTTCATCGCCAACGGTTTTAGAATGATGACTGGCAATTTACTCTATGGTCATGACTATGTGCTCAGTAGTTTTGTCATGGCAGTTCAGGGTACAGAGAAACCAGATCAAAATCTAATTGCCGAAAATGGTCGCAGGAATGTTATATCAATCAACGAGATAATTCAGAAAGCTGGTGGAGCTAAGTCATGAATATTATTTTAATAGCGCTCTATATAGTCTTTGCGGTTGGCGGATCAACGCTGATTAAATATGGTGGTTTATCTAAAATCGTTTCACTTTTTACTATACCGTTTGTAAATGTTCAAATCTCTATAATTTCGCTACTGGGTATAATTTGTTATGGTCTGAGTTTTCTATCTTATGTATTACTACTGAATAAATTTGATTTGTCATTTATCTCACCAGTAACCGTTGGCGCGGTTTACGTCCTATTAATGACAACCGCTGTAATAGTTTTTGGTGAACAATTTACGGCTTTAAAGACCGTCGGATGTGTCCTAATTCTAGCTGGCATTATGATGGTAGTAGTTTCTAAGTAGTAGTTATTTATCAGATAATTTTATAGAAAGTTTGCGGTGTAATTCACGCAACAAATGCTCGGTGCGCTCAATTTTTTGTCGTAAATGATTAATGATATAGATTAGTAGGATTATCATAGTAATTTCAACCATATCGAAAGTGCTTAGACTGTGCGCATCTAAAATTGGTCGCCCGACCAACAAGTTATATACAGGAAAAGATGTTACTAAAATCACTAAAATTACTAGCCAAGTAATAAGCTGATTACGAAAGCGCTCTTTGCCGATGCGCCGCATTTTTAATTGTGTTATTACGTTGAGTAGTGCCAATAAAATAATTGGTAGGTTCAATAGTACTAATACTACAAACCTCACTCAAATAGCTCCACAACTCTGCGCGTAATTAAACTTTTGAGAATGTTCACGCCATTCCAGTTACTTTGACCTTTTGATATAGAATAATCACTATAGACAACTTTGATTGGGTATTCCTGAACGATAAGTCCCAATTGTTTGGCGCGCCAAATCATTTCTGAACAGAACTCGAAACCGCTAGTTTTCCAGCGTAAGTTTTCGATGGCTGAACGTGAGAAAATACGTAGTCCAGACTGAGAGTCAGCGACGTTAACACCAAATAGCACGTAAGTAATAAAGCTTAAACCACGATTACCAAGCTTTTTAACCTCTGACATCTCTACTGGATTGATTAGGCGACTACCAATCAGTAAGTCAACTTTTTGCTGTTTGATTGCTTTAATCCCACTAATGACATCTCGTGAAGTGTGTTGACCATCGGCATCCATACTAACCGCGATTTTATAGTTATTATCATTAGCGTAACTGAGGCCAGTTGCTGTTGCTCCGCCAGCACCTAAATTGACTATATGATTAATAACAATAGCTCCGCCGCGGGCGGCTTCTGTGGCCGTATTGTCGCTTGATCCATCGTTGACAACAATGATATCAGCTTTAATCTTATGTTTATTTAAAGTGGCCTTTATATCTTTGACTACACTAGCAATCACCACCCCCTCGTTGTAGGCTGGCATAATTATAGCCACAGATCCCCGAGCACGACTCGTCATAGACTCATTATAGTTTACTTGGCTATAATATCAACGTTGCCGTATTTGCCCAGAGTTTTGTGTATGGTCGGGTATTCACTATTTTGTGTAATGACATAGAATCTTTTCCCAGGGTTTGACTGCGCGTAATCTTTTATGGCATCCAGAGATTTGGACGGGCTACTAGCTAGATTAGCTGCTAGATAATTCGCGATGCCTTCGTCAACCCCGTGTAGCCCAGACAACATATTCATAAATCTAGTCGCTGTGTAGTTTTGCCACTTTTTATTGTAGTTGTCATTGTAATAGACAAACACATTGTCATTATAAATATATGGCTTTTTCATAATTTCGACTAGATTTGTAGCCAGCTCTGGTGATACTAGGCGGCGATTACCGGCTGCGTATTTAACTCCCTCGAAATCGTAGCCAACTGCTAGCGGGGTTATTAAAAATGCTAGTATGGCGATAATAATAGTAATCATTTGTCCGTTTTTCTTGACGATGTGATGTAACATTATTCCAGCTAGTACGCCAATAAATAGAATTAAAATCATGAATGTCAGCGAGAATAATTTTATAAAGTAATAGCTTAAACTATTTCCTGTTGCCAGTTCGTAGAGGGCGATTATTGAGCTAAATCCACCAAATGAGATTAGGCTAACAATTAGTGGTACAGATATACTATCGGTTTTATTGAATTTAGTAGCTAGCCACCATAATGAAATCGCCAGCATAGCAGCCAGTAGGCCATAGTTCAACGGCCAGATGCCGCCACTATTCTGAGTACTAATTAGTCCCTTATCGGTAGCGTATTCTGCCAGGACGTAAACCTGGGCGATAGTCGTGGCAACCAGTAGAAACATAATCGCTAAGCGTATTTTATATTTCATAATCCATTTAAAAACTTCCCGCCAGTTTCTAAACGTCCATAGCAAAGTTAATCCGGTGAAGAATAGACCAATCGGGGCGGCTAGTGACCATGTAAAGGCTGTAGTAATGCCTAGCAATATGCCGTAAATCAGCGGTGTTATACGAGAATCAAATTCTCGGTTTATCATCCAAGCTCCACAGTGGACGATGACTATCAAATAACAAATTAAACCAAAATAATTGTAAAAACCGTACCTAAAACAGCTAAATAATAACAAGGCCTCTAGTGAGACAACTGTAAGTGTAGAAACCGTGTATAACAGTGAGTTTTTCGGTTGAGCTATGTATTTTCGTAACATCCATAACACGAACTGAGAAGCGAAAAATAGTATCAGGAAAAACCACAGCATGATGAAACCAAAGAATAGCAACATAATTTGAGTCGGCTGAGTCGGTAGTTTTAGGTTGTCTGAAATGCCATGGAATAGAACTGCGCCGACTAAATGCCAACCCTGCGGATAGGCCGACGAACCGCGGTAAGCCATCTCGGTGTCTTTGTTGACTGGTCCATAGATGTAACTCTGAGCGTCGTAAACTGACATGGTAATAGATAGGTGCGTCGTGCCATCGCCAGTAGTATAAAAGCGTAGTAATTGCGAACTAACCGATCCGCCATTTAGGGTACCAAGTAATACTACTATCACAGATACCCCAGCTAATATTAGAGAAACGATATCATCGCGGTTGATGATTTTTGTTTTTGTAACCAACGCTTTTTTCTTTGTATAAAAATGGTGAGCGATAAGTAGGTAAAACGCCATGCCGATACTAAAAACTGTCCAGGTAATTTGGGCGGCATCAGTGAACCAAAATAGAATAGCTAAAATCTGTATACCACAGGTTAGTAAAAGAAATACTAGAAAGAAATGGTTTACCCAGCTGGATGATTTCGGCCGTGGTGTTATCGGCAGCGCCATAATTAGTAGAATGGCCATGGGAATTAGCCGAAATGGAGCAGGGCAATACATAGAGAGAGCCGTGATTATCACTACTGCTAAAGTAAAAATATTTGGTGAGTTGTACCACCTCGATACAAACGACATGCTCTCATTATAACTATTTTGTCGAATCGGTGACAATTTTTTTGATTTTAGCATCAAAAAACGACTTATCGAATCGTTTAGCACGGTTGGTGAGATTGATTTGGTTAAACTTGGTTGTCTGGAATTTTTTAATCGCTATGGCCAAGCTATCGACGGTTTGTTCATGGAATAAGATTCCGGTTTCGCCGTCGCTAACGATGTCTAGAGCACCACCTTTACCATAGGCAATGATCGGCAAACCAGCCGCCAAAGCTTCGACTGCCGCGATACCAAAATCTTCTTCGTTCGGAAATAGAAAAGCTTCGGAATCGTGAGCTAGTCTGACTAATTCACCGTCCGAAATACGACCAACGAATTTAATAGTTGAGCCAGCTAGTTTTTTGAGCCGTTCAGTGTCTGAGCCTGTCCCAGCGATAGTTAAATCTACCCCGAGCTTATTACAAGCCTCGATTGCTAAATCAAAACGTTTGTATGGCACATGCCTGCCCCATATAACTAAACCATGGCGTTTGGTTTTGGCGGTTGGTAGAAACTTTTTTACATCGACCGGTGGGTGAACGATGACTGAATCGCGGTGGTAATATGTCTTAATCCGCTCCTGAGTAATGCTGGAGTTGGCAATCAAAACGTCTATGTCGGCGACGCTAGCCTGGTCTAATTTACGCATCCGACTCACCATTAATGGTATGAAAGGTTTGATGAACGGCGTAAGTTTACCAAACCTAAACTCTTTCTTGAATTCATCATAATGAGAATAGTAATAGCGAATCGGTGTGTGGATATAGGCGATGTGAGTTTGACCAGAGCGAGTTTTTCTGACTGCTTTTGCCTCGGCTGACGAGCTAGAGATAATCACATCAAATTCCGACAAATCTAGTTTACGAAAAGCCCGTGGGCGCAAAGTCGGCTGTAGGGTATGTTTGTAACGTAGCTTTTTTGGCAATCTCTGTAGATAGGTCGTGCGAACATCCATCGAGCTAAAAGCAGTCATTTTTTCATAGTCAAAAACCGACGTGTAGATCGGCGCTAGCGGAAAAAGTTTGTGTAACTCTAGCACGACTGGTTCGGCTCCGCCCATATTGGTTAGCCAATCATGAACGATGGCAATTTTAGCAGGCACTATTTGGCTCCTCGCCTGCCCAGTACGACACCGAAGGTTTTAAATAGAATCTTGATATCTAGCCAGAAAGTCCAGTTTTGGGCATACCAAAGTTCTAGATCCATACGCTCGTCAAAATCCAGTTCCGAACGGCCGGAAACTTGCCATAGACCAGTCACGCCAGATTTTACGCTATGTAGAATGCTGGTGCGGCCGCGGATGTTGCGAACTTCAGTCGGTAGAATCGGTCGTGGGACAACCAGACTCAAATCACCGCGTAGCACGTTGAAAAGTTGCGGTAATTCGTCGATTGATGTTTTACGTAGGAAACGTGCCCAGCCGTTTACGCGTGGGTCGTTTGCGACTTTGTGATTTTTCTCGTACTCTAGCGCTAAATCTTCACGACCCATTGCCCGAAACTCGGCCGCATCGTCAACTAGCTTACTGTCAAAGCCTTTAATGTGTCGCATGCTACGGAATTTAATCAAATCAAATTTTTCCGAAAAGCGTCCTAGGCGTCGATTGTAGTAAAAAACTGTGCCTGGGTTGAAAATCTTTTGTAGGACGGCAACCACCAAAAATAGCGGCGACAGAATAATGATTAAAATCAGACTGACTATTATGTCAAAAATGCGTTTAACGATAGCACCCCAACCAACCAGTGGCGTCTGGTAAACGTTAATCATTGGGTAGCCCAGAAAGACATCGACAGTGTTTTTGCCAGAGTAAAATTCTGATTCGCTAGGTATGAAACTATAGTTAATGTGTAAATCTTGGCTGGTGGCCAGAATCCTTTGGTTGCGCGTATCGTCCTCGTATAAATCGGTCTGAATTATGTGGGTGATTTGATTGAGCTTTAAATCTTTCAATGCTAGTTCTGGTGTCGAGTAATGTTTGGCCTGGAAAGAAACTGGGAAATTCTTTTTCGGTACAGCAATAGCAACGATTTGGTAACCACTTCTGGCGGTATCGGCTAAAGCTACGGCGATATCGGTAGCAGTGTCGGAATTGCCAATGACCAAAACTCGGCTAATCAGCTTGCCATAGCGAAATAGTAGCGAGCGTACTAAACGTAGCAGCTCTCGCTCCAAAATAACTAATATAAACGAACCAATTAAGGCGTAGAGCGCCACTAGACGCGCTGGAAAGAAATCTTTTTCCGATACAAATTCCCAGCCAATGATAAGTAAAATACCAATGAAAACGCCGACGCCGATTTTAGACCACTCTAGGAATCGTTTAGTGTAAGTATTAGGATTGTATAGACCGATTATAGCGAAAATGATAATCCAAAACGGCACAATAGCCAGGAAAGAGAACAAATAGTCGAAAGCGTAGATGTTGTTGATTAGGGGGCGGGGGTCGTACTGAACGCGCGCCACGTACGAGAGAACAAAGGCCAAAGTCAGCACTACTATATCAGCAATAATTAGGATTAAGCTGTAAAGTCGGGAATTTTGGTGCTTCATGTGACTCTTATTATATAATAGTTAAGATATGAATAGGCCAAAAACGAGGGTTTCGAAGCTACTAGTGGCGATTCTTTTGGTGATATTCGGCGGTATAGTCATTCACGCGCCGTTGACGGTGGCTCTAGGTACACTTTTACCAGATTGGTCGTTACTGATAAAGTCGTGGAAAGAGATTTTGATGTTGGTGGCTGGCATACTACTGCTATTTGAGCTGCGTCGTCAGCGAAAAGTTAGCCTAGCGCTCGATCCACTAATCTATTTTATCGGTCTGTACGGTCTGATACATATTATTTTGATTCCGGTTGGATTTCAGGGTTTGTTGCCCACGCTTGCTGGGCTGATGATAGATTTGCGCTACTTGTTTTTCTTTGGTGTGGTTTACTTGACATTAAAAATGTATCCGGGTTTATGGAAGCCGTTTCTAAAGGTAGGCCTAATCGGTGCACTAGTCGTAGTGATTTTTGCGGTGTTACAGGTAACGGTCTTGCCGAACGATTTTTTGAAATATCTAGGCTACGGTGACTCGACAATTCAACCGTATTTATTGGTTGATATGAACCCAGCTTTTGTACGCATTAATAGTACGTTGCGTGGACCAAACTCACTAGGCGCCTATCTAGTGATTGTTTTACCATTGGTACTAGCCTATTTGATTCAAGTTTGGCGAGCAAAACTAACAGGCCGCCGTCAGGTGATTTTAGCGATTTTATCAGCTGGTGGTTTGGTAGCGATGTGGTTTAGCTATTCACGCTCGTCGTGGTTAGGCTTAGTTTTGGCGCTGGCAGCTGTCGTCACCATTACTCTATGGCGAAGGTTGTCGATTCGTACTTGGGCGATTTTATGTGGTGTAGTGGTGGTAGTAGCGGTTGGTGGTTGGTTGCTACGTGACAGTGATTTTATGTCGAACGTTCTTTTCCATAACAACCAGCAGGATACTAGCGATGTTAATTCTGACCAGGGGCACATAGCTTCGCTGGCGCAGGCTTCTCAGGCATTTCTAACTGAGCCGTTAGGGGCTGGTATCGGTAGCACTGGCTCAGCCTCTTTGTTGGGCTTACATCCACTGGTGATTGAAAACCAATATTTATTCGTAGCGCACGAAATTGGTTGGGTCGGACTAGCCCTATTCCTGTTGATATGGCTGATTATATTTATTCGTTTGTGGCGAAGGAGGTTTGACTGGTTGAGCATTGGTGTGCTGGCTAGTGGTCTAGGTTTGGTAGTAGCCGGACTAGCTTTGCCAACCTTGGCGGACGACACCGTTTCAATCGTTTGGTTTGGTCTAGCGGCGGTGGCTTTAGTGCGCGAGGTAAAGAAGTGACCGAGCCAATCGACCGCTCCACCAAGCGTCAGCGCGAGCTTTTGAGTTTTGTCGATGGTTTTATTCAGGGTCACGGCTACGGCCCAAGCTACCGCGAAATTATGCGAGCCCTGGGCTATAAATCAGTCTCGACGGTGGCAGTTCATATCGACGGTCTAATCTCTAAAGGCTATTTACTAAAACGTGATCGTTCGGCTCGGTCGTTAGAAGTAGTAAATAATCGCTTGACTACGACCGTGGCAAATCGCACAGCCACACCCGAGCAGGAAAAGTGGTTGGTGATGGCTATCGAGCAACGCTTTACGGCCTATAAACAACAATCATCAAATGATATTTTAGATGAGCTCTACGTGCTGATTGCGGCACTTAAAGTTTTAGGTTTGGACGGGGCACACGAAGCTATGAAGTCTAAGCTAATTAGTCTGAGGAAATAAATGGAATATCAATATCAGCGCCGTTTGAATCCATATCGCCGACCTGCTAAAAAGAAACGTCATTTTGGTAAGATTCTTTTGGCTGGTTTAATAGCGCTGATGATAGTTCAGTTTTTCTGGCCTGGTCAAAAGGCTAGTCAGACGCTGGCAAATTCTAGTTTGTCGATTTATGCGCCGGACGATACCAAACAGGCGGTCGCTACGGCTAAGTATAGCGATTTGGGTATTACGGTTAGCGCAGATTCTGACAAAACCAACTACCCATGGTACTGGCGAATCGTGCCAACCTCGATTTTCTGGAAGCAGGCAGTCCAGAGCAAGGCGAAGCTAGACGTTGATACATCGAAAGCTAAAAGTTATCTGGAATCGCTATCTAGTAGAGTAGCCCGCGAGGCTGGCACAACGACAGTTACAAATGTTAATTTTACGGTTAGTAAAACTGAGACCGGTATAAAGGGGCGTAGTTTGGACGTTGATAAAACGTTGTTGAAATTACAACAGCTATTACAGACGCTACGAACCGATGATAAATTTGAAGTCGCAGCCAATTATACCGAGCCAAATAAAGTGGTGAATAATACTTTCGCGAGTAGTGATGCTGATTTATCTGCAGTTATGAAAAAGTATGCCGAGAGCCACAGTGGCACTTATGGCGTGGCGATGGTCGAGCTAAGTGGCAAGCATCGCTATGCTAGTTATAACGCCGACAAGATTTTTACGACGGCTAGCACCTATAAATTATTTGTAGCTGTGTCGACCTTACAACGTATCGAAAATGGCACCTGGCATTGGAGTGATTCGTCGGCCGACGGCTACAACAAGCGCACCTGTTTTGATCGCATGATTGAGCTGAGCGATAACGACTGCGCCCAGTCTTTCCTGTTTTCGATTGGTTTTGAGCAGGAAACTAGCGAGGCACATGCGCTTGGCGCGGTTCATACTACGTTTAAGAATGGTGATATTACCTCGACGCCTGACGATGAATTGCTGCTGCTAGGTCTAATCGGCACCGGGCAGATTTTGAGCGATGAGTCGCGCGATATTTTGATAAGCGCTATGAAGCAAAATGTTTACGTCGCTGGTATACCATCTGGCTTGCCTGATATCGAAGTAGCCGACAAGGTCGGCTTTTTGCAGGAGCTACTACATGATGCGGCGATAGTCTATAGTCCGAAGGGAACCTATGCGCTGGTGGTGATGACGGCCAATTCGTCGTGGGCCAACATCGCTGGCATGGCGGCGGCTATCGAGGCCGCGCGGTAGTTAATTTAGTTAGCTTGTCAAAGCGGTTGTTAGTCTCATCGGCGTAGTGATCCCAATCGTTATCGATTAGCCAGTCCAGGTGGTCTAAGATTTTTGTTTTATTTTTATGCTTGGTATTTAGCAATGTGTCACGTGCCTGCCGAACCAGTAATCTAAGGTCGTGTACGTGCGGTCGGAAATTTGCTTGGTGATCGGAATTTGCCAGGTGGACTATTATGCGCAGTATGTCATCAATCTGTAGGCCAGTAGTGTGTGAATTTCTTATTCTGATACCATCGACTCGAATAGACTCCTCGATAGCTTTTGTGGCCTGGGATGTATCAGAAAGTTTGCCGGCGATTTTTTCTAGCTGGGTGGCGACATCATGAATGTCATGGCGATTGATGCTCATCAGTTCTAGAAAATCACGCGGGTCGATTATGAAATTTTCCTGATATTTT
>Ga0164242_10000930_pt1 | contig 34740 bp, 41 predicted proteins | sample OricomgcompostMG_FD_108783 | JGI IMG/M metagenome (GOLD analysis project Ga0164242, IMG submission 108783) | Miracle-Growth compost microbial communities from Emeryville, California, USA - Original compost - Miracle growth compost (MG) ... | reverse complement strand
TGCTAGCCGAGCGTGACGCTCTCCGCGCCGAGTTGGACGCGGCCCGAGCTGACGTCGAGCGACTTCGAGGCCGGACGCACGAAATCCAGGCCACGGAGATGGCCAAGCGTGCCGCCCTCGACTCGGAGGTTGCTGACTGGCGGAACCGCTGGGACGAGGCGAAGCGCTGGACCGAGGAGGCGGGCATCACCGCCGACTGGTCGCCGGTGCGCCCGCTGCCTCACTACTGGGGCATGACGTCACTGGCCGCTCGACTCGCGCTGTTCCGGCTCGTTGGCGAGAGGAACGAGGCGCGCGCTGGGTTGGACGCGGCCCGCACCCGAGAGCAGGCCGTCCGCGCCCTGTGCGAGAAGGCTGACCGCGAGACCTTCGAGACCGCCGTCTTCCCCGGGTTCGTCGACACGGACGACGTCCGCGATGCCCTGGGTTCCGCTACCCCGCAGGAGGGAGACAACCGTGGTTGCTGAGCCGACCCCTGGCAGCCTGCCGCCGCTGGTGGAGATGGACTGCTACGACGCGATCGAGATCGTCGCGGCCCGACCTGACGCGCCGTCCCGGCTGCTCGCGGAGAACGCCCGGCGTGTGGCTGATCTGTGGAACGACCCGCCTGGCTCGATGTTGCCTCGGGAAGAAGCTGCGCGGGCGTTCCCTGAGCTGGCCGATGCGCTGTACGAGCTGCTGGGAGGTGGCCCCTGTGTCTGACCCGACTCACAAGATGACTGACTCACAGCTCCGCAACTGGGTGCGCGGGGAACGGTCGACCCCACCTGACCGCGAGAAGGTCGCCGAGTGGCTGGCCGCGCTGGACGAGGTGCGTGCCCGGGAGCAGGCCGTCCGCACGCTGTGCGAGAAGGCGACCGACAGCCCGTACCTGCGGCACCCGTTCGCGGAGAAGGTGCTCGCCGTTCTGCTTTCCGCTACCCCGCAGGAGGGAGAAAACCGCCATGGATGACCTGGAGAAGACGATCGCTCTGATGGGGATGAGCGAGTCGGTGACCCTCGCCGAGCCCACGCTTGGGCGGGTGCGCGCTGCGCTGGTCCGGGAGCGGGCCGTCCGCCCCGTCCTCGACGCCGCCGCGAAGTGGACCGAGTTCAACGGGTCCACTAACGAGCTTCTCGCCGCTCTCGACGCCTACCGCGCCGCTGTGGGTGGTTCCGCCGAGGAGGACGAGCCCCGTGCTGTCTCGACCGACGTCGAGGTGCCGTTCACTGCTCGGGCCGCCGCTTGCAACCTGCTGATGAACGCCCGCGAGGAGACGTCGATCCCCGAGCTGGCCGACATCGTGCTCCGCGAGACCGCGCCCTACGTCGTCGCCGCGAACAGCCCGCAGCCGGAGGAGGCGATGGGCATGGTCGGGATGCGCGGGCACCTCCTCGGTGTCCTCGGCCGCGAGGACGACCCGATGGTGTCGACGTTCGAGCTGCTGGAGGAGGCACTGCGGGCCGCCGCTGCTCCTGCTGTGGCCGGAGACGACACGCAGCTCGAACAGGCGCCGCACTTCGGTCACACCCAGGACGTCATCGAGGACGCCCTCGTCGGCGCCGGCTACCAGGACCTGCCGGGCCTCGCGGACATCGTGTTCGTGGCGACCGAGGCGGCCCGCGACGCCCTCGGCGTGTGTCAGACCTGCGGCGACGGGCAGCCCGGCATGTACCCGTCAGACCCGTCGGCCGACGGCTACCCGGGACCGGAGGAGTGCTCGGCCTGCGACGGAACTGGTTGGGCACGCGCGCTGGCCGAGGCGGGCGCCCCCGCGAAGCTTCACGATCTCGACGACGTGCTCCGCGCCAACAACCTCGACCCGACCGACATCGAGCGCCAGGGCCGCCTGGAAGACGCCGCCAGGCAGGTTGAAGCGGCGTGGGACCGATTCGTTGAGGACGGCGGCGAGTCGATGTTCCCGGCGATGGTCGCACTCAGCGCCGCTCTGGCTGGGGCTGCCGACGAGGAGCCGACCGATGCCTGAGCGCGGCGACCTCGCCGAGGCGCTGAACTACCTCCGAGCCCACATCGTCACCGACCCACGCGACTGGGCCCTTGGGCGCCGCGACGCGGTCCGGTACGCGCTGCTGGTCGGCTGGGACTGCGAAGAGCGGCACGAGCACGACGACATCTGCGGGGGCACGGCGGCAATGGACGAGGTCGCAGCGAAGCACGCGTGGCCACCCGAGTTCGTTGCGCTCATCCGCCGACGTCGCGCGGCGCTGGCTGGGGCTGCTGTGCCGCAGCCCCCGAACCGCGAGGAGACGACGTGAGGTACGTCGTTGAGGCGCCCGTCCGCGTGAGGGTCCACGCCAAGGACCGCGACGCTGCTGTTGTCGTGGCTGTCCGTGCCGTCATGGGGCCGTGGTGGCAGCACTGCTGGCCCCTCCGACTCCTCCCGTGGCGCTGGCAAGCCGTCCGCGCGATGGGCGGCTTCCAGGTCGAGGAGGACGTGTGATGCCCGACCCCTCCACACGCCCCGCCCCGTTGTCCCCGGACACGACGACACCGACCACCGAGGAAACCCCATGACCGTGCACCGCTGCGCTCTCCCAGCCGCCTCCGACGGCGCCCGCACATGGCGCTGCCCTGCCTGCCAGAACCGGTACGTGTGGTCCAAGCGCTACATCGGAGGCCGCAAGCGTGAGGGCTGGCAGCTGATGCGCGACGACATGGAGACGCGCCAGCTCCGCAACCAGGCCGAGTTCAACCGGGCCGCCCGCTGGTACCTCGCCGCTGGGGCTGGTGTCTTCCTGGTCGTGGTTGCGCTGGTCGTGTGGATCGTGCTGCGGGTGACGTCGTGACCGTGGCCTCCCGTTTTCCGCTGTCCCCGGGAGAGGACACCCCGTGACCGACTGCCCCGGCTGCGCCGACCTGCAAGCCGAACTCGACCAGGTCCGCGCCGACCTCGCCCAGGAACGCGCACGCCGCACCCTCGGCGGCACCCCACCCGGCTACTACGCGCCCGGCACGTGGACGAACCAGCGCCTGCCTCCGCCGCCGTCGTCGGTTGACCCGGCTGCGCCGCCGTTGGTGACCCATCTGAGTTCCCGACCCCGCAACAGCTGAACCCAACTCCACCTATGCCACGATGCGCATGCGATGCGCGGGAACCCATCGCGCCCGGCTGGCTGGAACACGCCGCCACGTCGACCAGCCGGCCGGGCCCCGCACACCGCATGCCCCGCTCCCCGAAGGGCCCGCGCGTGACACACCCCCAACCCGAGACCCCCGACCTCGGCACCCTCCAGCTCCGCCTCGACGTCGCCATCGCCCAACTCGTCCAGCCCACCACCGTCGACATCACCCGGGACCAGCTCGACGAATCCCCCGCCGCCCGCGAGCTCGTCGCCGACGAACAAGCCGAACTCGCCGACCTCGAACGCCGCCACGCCGCCCACCAGAAGGCGCGCCGTCACGGCCAGGCCGCACGCACCCTGCAAGCACTGATCGCCGCCCGACAGCGCGTACAAGCCCAACAACAAGCACGCCAGCCCCGCCGCACCCGCGTCCCGTCGCTGCTCCAACAGCTCATCGACGCCATCCCCGGCAGCGGCAACACCGACCACAACAACGCATCCACCGGCGCACACAGGGCAGCGCTCGCCCTCAACGTCCTCGACCTCATCACCGCCATGCAACGCGCCGCCGGCAACCGCGACCACAACACCCTCGCCAACGACCTCCGAGCCTGGGCCGCCCGCTCCGGCGAATGGCGCACCACCAACCCCGACTACCTCCAACACGCCACCACCTGGGCCGAACACTGGGTCACCACCGGGCGCGCGCTCCTCGACCCACCGAAACGCTGGGCCGTCGCCGCCTCCTGCCCACAATGCGGCCACGCCATCGCCTACAGCCGCGACGACACCGGGGACGTCGTCCGCCGCCCCGCCCTCGAACTCGACCGCACAACCGGCGTGGCCCGCTGCACCATCCCCGGCTGCGGCGCACGCTGGGCACCCGAACAGCTGCTGTTCCTCGCCCGCCTCCTCGAAGAACAACGCGCTGCCGAAGCCGACACCGAAGAACTGCAGCTCGCCGGATGAACATCGACCCACTCGTCCGCCGCTGCCACGAACAAGGGCCACCGCTCACACCCGACGACGCCGGGCCACGGCTTCTACTGCACCCGCCCCGCAGAACACGAGGGCGTCCACGCAGCAGAACTCGCAGGCCGCGTCCTCGACACATGGCCACGCGCCGAAGACGTCAACCCCACCCGCTAGTCGATCACCCGATCGTGCGCTATCCTGCGCTCACCTAGGTGACGTGTCCCTAGCGCCAGGCCCAGCCCACCCCGTGTGAGCTGGGCCTACGTCATTCACAGGGTGATCCGCATGCCACGCAGCCACCGCGGCAACACCAGCCAGGCCGGCTATGGATGGGGCCACCAGACGGCAAGGGCCCGCCTCATCCGAGGCCACATCGACGGCACGCCATGTCCGTGCACCTGCCCGGCCACCAGCCGGTGCCCCTGCCGTAGATCCGGGTACCCACCGGGCACAGGGCTGGGCATGTACCGGGACGCCCACCGCAACCCTGACGGTCGACCGCTCCACGCTGACCACAGTCACGCTCGCGTGCTGGGTGGAGCTGAGGCAGACCGGCTGATCCTTGCCACCTGCAACCTGGTGCTCGGTGCCATCCTCGGCAACCGGCTGCGCGGCGCGGCCCGGCACGGCAGGCCACTGGCAGTAGGTAGGCCAGGCCCCAGCCCCCTGCCAGGTGGTGGCCCTACCCCGAGCCTGCCCGAGTGGTAGCCACTCGACCACTTGTCACTCTCTGTGTTCAGCGTTCGAATCGATCTTCATTGATCAACTGATGATCGACAAGTGATCAACAACTGATCAACAACGCGCAACCCTCTGACCAGCGGAAACGCCGAGGGGTAGGGGGGCGGGGGGCCCGCGAACAGGAAAGACGCCCCATGACCCCGCTCCAAGGCCAAATATCCCCCCGCGAACGCGCCACGGAACCGTGACCACGCGTGACCGTCACGCAACGTCACGCGCTCTGACCTGCGAGGACACCCGCGATGCCCGACTCCCCGGCCGAGCGCCAGCGCCGTGCGCGCCGCCATCGCAGGGGCGATCACTCGCTCTGTGACCCGGCGCGGCGCTGCGAGCTGATCGAGCAGGCCGAGACGACCGAGGCGGTCGCGGAGCTGACCGCGCAGGACGTCCCGGCGGGTCGTGGGCCTCGTGGAGCGGCGTTGTGGGCCGACATGGCGGGTGTGGAGCTCGGCGCGATGCACCGGATGCTCCTGGACCAGCTGTGCCGGGCTGTGGACCGCCTGGACCGGCTCGAGGCGGCGCTGGCGAAGAAGCGGACGTGGATGCGGTTCGAGGCCGACGACAGCGGCGGATCGGTCGTCGTGGTGGTCGACAACGTGCTCGCCGAGATCCGGCAGCTGGAAACGACGGTCAAGACGCTCGTTGCGGAGATCAAGTCGGCGATGCCGAAGCAGCAGGGCAAGCCGGATGAGAAGCCGCAGCCGCAGAAGGGCGGGTTGAGTGACCTCACCGCCCGGATTCAGCGGCGCCAAGCGGCCGCGCGTTGAGTACGCCCCGCCGTCGGTAGACACCCTCGGCGACGAGGCGGTCGCGTTCGCGGAGCTCGCGGGCCTGCACCTGGAGCCGTGGCAGGCCGACGGGCTGCGGATGATGCTGTCGGTCCGCGAGGACGGGAAGTGGGCGTGCTTCGAGTACGCCGAGATCTGCCCGCGGCAGAACGGCAAGACGGTGCTGTTCATGGCGCGGGCGTTGGCGGGTCTGTTCCTGCTCGGCGAGAAGATGATCCTCTGGTCGGCGCATGAGTACCGGACGGCGATGCGCTCGTTCCGCGACATGCGGGGCCTTCTGTCCGCGCTGGGCACTTACGCCGGCCCGAACCTCGTCGACGTCGAGGGCATCCAAGTCAAGGTCAACAACACGAACGGTGAGGAGTCGTTCCTGCGGCTCGACACCGGGCAGGAACTGAAGCTCGTCGCCCGGTCGAAGGGCGCCGGACGAGGGTTCTCTACCGACTGTCTGCTGCTCGACGAGGCGTTCGCCTACACCGAGGACCAGCAGGACGCGCTGATGCCGACGCTGGCGGCGCGCCCGAACCCGCAGATCTGCTACGCGTCGTCTCCCCCGCTGAACGGGGAGACCGGCGGGCCGCTGTTCTCGTTGCGCCGGCGCGCGCTGACGGGCACCGATCCGACTCTCGGGTACCGCGACTGGGGCCTTGAGGACGTACTGGACGACGTTCTGGCGCTCCCGGCGGCCGAGCGGGCCGCGTTCCTCGACGACCCGGCGCGCTGGGCAGCGACGAACCCGGCCGCAGGCCTGGGCCGGGTTACGCAGGAGTCGATCCTGCGGCTGCGGCGGTCGCTGTCGGAGGAGGGCTTCGGCCGCGAGATCACGGGGATGTGGCCGCGGCAGACGTCCGCGGGGCTCGGATGGGTGGTTGTGCCGGAGCACGCGTGGCAGGCCCGCGGCGGGCTCCGGGAGGAACGGCCCGACGACGCGGTCGCATTCTGCCTCGACGCGTCGTGGCCGGACGCCGCGTTCGGCGCGATCGGGGTCGCCGGCCGTCTCGGCAATGAGATCACCGTCCAGGTCGTCGAGCATCGCCCTGGGACGGCGTGGATGGTGCACCGCTCGGTCGAGCTCGCTCGCCGGCACCCCGACGCGGTGTTCGTGCTGGACAAGAAGGGCCCGGCCGGGCACCTGCTCCACGACCTCGACGCGGCAGGGATCGACGTCCTCACCCCGACGATGGAGGAAGTCGCCCGCGCGTTCGGCCAGTTCGTGGCCGGGGTCGTCGGAGACGAGCCGAACCTTCGGCACTACGACCAGCCGGAGCTCAACGACGCGGTGAAGGCGGCTGGGACGCGCCCGCTGAGTGACGCGAGGACGTGGGCGCGGCAGGGCGAGGTCGACATCAGTCCGCTGACGGCGGTGACTGGAGCGCTCCACGGAGTGCACGAGAGGAGTGCAGAGCCGTGGGCGATCTGGGCGTGAGTCGTGCGCTGGTGGCGCGCGTCGTGGTGGTGCTCGGGTTGGCGCTGCTGGTGGCTGCGGCCGCGGTGCAGTTCGGGCTCCTGGGCGGTCTGTGGGCCGGTGGGGCCGCTGTCTGCCTGCTGGGGCTGCTCGTCGACGTCGACGAGCCCGGCAAGGGGCGGCGGTAGCTCATGGCGTCCCTGCTGAGCTCGATGCGGTTGCCGCGGCGCGAGCCGAGCCGTTCGATCGCGACGATCGACGACTACGCCGACGCGCTGGCGTCGTTCGCCTACGGCTTCGGTGGCGCCGAGATGCTGTCGGGGCTGACCGGCACGTACGGCAAGCAGGTCGCGGAGCGGGTCCCGCACAGCTTGGAGGGGTACGCGCAGGCCGCGTACGCGGCGAACGGGGTCGTGTTCGCGTGCATGGCGGTCCGGATGGCCGTGTTCTCGACGGTGCGGTTCCAGTGGCAGCGGATCAACAACGGGCAGCCGTCGGAGATGTTCGGCACGCCGGCCCTGTCGCTGTTGGAGACGCCGTGGACCGGTGGGACGACGCAGGACTTGCTGACCCGCATGATCCAGGACGCTGACCTCGCCGGGAACTCGTACTGGACCGTCGTCGACGGCGAACTGGTGCGGATGCGCCCGGACTGGGTCCAGATCGTGCTCGAGCCGCGCTCGGTGGGCGGCCGGCAGGTCGGCTGGCGCCGTCTCGGGTACGCCTACTGGGAAGGCGGCCTCGGGAACGGTGACCCGGCGGTGTTCCTGGCCGATCAAGTCGCTCACTTCGCGCCGAGCCCGGACCCGATGGCGTCCTACCGCGGGATGTCGTGGTTGACGCCGGTGCTGCGGGAGATCACGAACGACAAGGCGATGGCGGCGCACAAGGGTAAGTTCTTCGAGAACGCGGCCACCCCGAACCTGTCGGTGGCGCTCGACAAGGACGTTCGCATCGAGGCGTTCAAGAAGTTCATCGAGGTCATGAAGACCGAGCACCAGGGTGTCGCGAACGCGTACAAGACCCTGTACCTCGGTGGCGGCGCGGACGTGAAGGTCATCGGCGCCGACCTGAAGCAGATGGACTTCTCGCAGGTCCAGGGCCACGGGGAGACCCGGATCGCGGCTGCGGCTGGGGTGCCCCCGGTGATCGTGGGCCTGTCCGAGGGCTTGCAGGCGGCGACGTACTCGAACTACGGGCAGGCACGCCGCCGGTTCGCCGACGGCACGATGCACCCGTTGTGGCAGAACGCGACGGGGTCGCTGGTGCCGATCGTGCCCCCGCCGCCGGCGGATGGCCGGTCCGCGGCGCGGCTCTGGTACGACGCACGGGACGTCGCGTTCCTGCGTGAGGACCGCATGGACGCGGCGAACATCCAGGGTCGGCAGGCGACGACGATCCGCACTCTCGTCGACGCGGGCTATGAGCCTGACGCGGTGGTGGCCGCGGTGCAGGCCGAGGACTACGGCCTCCTGAAGGGCCGCCACACGGGCTTGTTCAGCGTGCAGCTCCAACCCCCGGGGATGACCGGGGACAACGCCAACACGGGCGTGCAGAACCCAACGGAGGCATCCGATGCCTGACGAGAAGCGCCCGATGCCTTCCCGGGAGAACGTGTGCCGGTCGGTGCCGTTCGAGATGCGCTCGGGCGACGCGGTCGGCGATGGCCGCACCATCGACGGGTACGGCGCGGTGTTCAACTCCCCGACGCGGATCGCGTCATGGGAGGGCGAGTTCGACGAGGTCATCGCCCCAGGCGCGTTCCGGAAGTCGCTGCGTGAGGGCACGCCGCGGATGCAGTTCGACCACGGCCACCACCCACTGCTCGGGTCGCTGCCGATCGGCCGCTGGGAGACCGTCGAGGAGGACGAGCGGGGCCTCCACGTCGTCGGCAGGCTGAGTGACAACTGGCTGGTCGAGCCGTTCCGCGACGCGATCCGCGACGGCGCCGTGGACGGCATGTCGTTCCGTTTCTCTGTGGTCCGCGAGGGCTGGACGGACAAGGACGGCCGCAAGGTCGACGGCGCTGACCTGGAGAACCTGCTCTGGTACGGCGCCGGTGAGCGCGGCCCGCTGCTCCGCACCCTGAAGGAAGTACGGGTGTCCGAGGTCGGGCCGGTCACCTGGCCCGCCTACGAGGACACCACGGTCGGCGTCCGGTCCGCGTCGACGGTCATCGACCTCGGCCGCCTGGACCTGCGCACCGAACAGGCCCGGGCAGAGCTCGCCCGCGCGGTCGCGATGGCCGACCGCCTCGCCTCCGGTGAGGCCCCCACGACTTCGGACGCCGCCCAGGCGCCCGCAGACAGTTCCGAGCCGCGATCCACCGCGGAGCCCACGGCCGACGAGCACCCCGCAGATGCGGCGCCGCCCGTCACCGACGAGGGTCCCGCCGCCGGTGAGCACTCGTCCGCCAGCCCCGAGTTCCGCCGCCGGCTCCTGTCGCGGCTGTCCGAGGTGCAGGCAACCAACGCCAAGATCCAGAACCTCTAGGAGACCCCCATGGCGGAGGAGAACGAGGGCACCCCGGCTGGGGGCCCCACTCTCACCCACACGCAGGCCGTGAACCGGCAGCGTGAGATCCAGTCCGAGATGGAGCGGCTGGCCGGCATCGAGAAGCCGACCGAGGCCGACGACACCTACCTCGACGAGCTCCTCGTCGAGTTCCGGCAGGTCGACGAGCACCGCAAGAGCCTGGAGCGGGCCGCGAAGCTCGCCGAGGTCCGGCACGTCGCCGAGACCGAGCTTCGGGACGCGGGTCGCCGCGGCGCCGGTGCCCGCCCCTCCGGGCGGGTCGAGAACGGCGCCGGGTACGACCGTGACGCGATCCTCGAGCCCGACAGCATCGAGGACAAGCGGTTCCGCAACCCGTGGGACCTGTCCGAGGTCCGCACGTTCGACCGGCCTGCGGCCGAGCTGACCGCGGAGTACCGGGCCCGGGCGCTGTCGGCGATCGAGAAGATGCAGGGCGCGAACGACCGGATCCGGTCTGCCGCGACGGACATCGTCGAGCGGTGGGACGACGAGGATGGCCGCCTGTCGCGGCTGACCCTGGCTCTGTCGGAGCCGGTTTACCTGCGTGCGTGGTCGAAGATGGCCCGGAACCCGCTCGCGGGTGAGGGTGCGCTGCAGGACGACGAGCGTCAGGCGATCGCCCGGGTGAAGTCCCTGGCCCGCGCGATGTCGCTCACGGACTCGGCCGGCGGCTACTTGGTGCCGTTCCAGCTGGACCCGACGGTCATCATCACCGCCAACGGCAGCGTGAACCAGATCCGGCAGGTCGCCCGCCAGGTCGTCGCCACGGGCGACGTCTGGAACGGTGTCTCGGCCGGCGCGGTCAGCTGGTCCTACGACGCTGAGGCCACGGAGGTGTCGGACGACTCCCCGACCCTCGCTCAGCCGACGGTGCCGATCTACAAGGCGCAGGGCTTCGTGCCGATCAGCACGGAGGCGTTCCAGGACGCCGCGAACGTCACCGCCGAGGTCGGGCGGCTGCTCGCGTTCGGCAAGGACGTGCTGGAGGCGAACGCGTTCGCCGTCGGCGACGGGTCGGGCAAGCCGACGGGGATCGTGACCGCTCTGACCGGCACCAGCTCGGTCGTGCCCTCGGCCAGCACCGACACGTTTGCGCTCGCCGACGTCTACGCGTTGCAGGCCGCGCTCCCGGCCCGCTACCGGGGCATGCCGTCGACGGCGTGGCTCGGCAACAACCTCATCTACTCGAAGATCCGGCAGTTCGACACCCAGGGTGGTGCCGGACTGTGGGCTCGCCTCGGTGAGGACCGCCCCCAGGGCCTGCTGAGCAAGACGGTCCTCGAGTCCGAGGACATGGACGGCGTCATCAACAGCTCGGCCGAGAACTACGTGCTGGTGTTCGGTGACTTCGACAACTACGTCATCGCCGACCGCATCGGCACCACGGTGGAGTTCGTGCCGCACCTGTTCGGCAGCAACCACCGGCCGACGAACCAGCGCGGCTGGCTGGCGTACACCCGCCACGGCGCCGACAGCGTCAACGACGGCGCCTTCCGGATGCTGAACGTCACCTGATGGCTGTGAAGCGCATGGTCGAGGCCCTGGAGTCGTTCTCCGTGACCCTGTCGAACGGTGCGCCGTTCGTGGTGAACCGCGGGGAGCGCTTCTGGTCCGACGACGAGGTGTGCAAGGGCCGGGACCACCTGTTCGGGGAGGTCTCGGTCCGGTCGTCGGGCGGTATCCGCCCGGCGGCGGCCGCCGGCGCCGAGGAGACGGCTTCGGCCGCTCCCGGCGCGCGCCGGCACGTCACGAAGCCGAAGGCCGACGAGAAGGCCGACGAGAAGCAGGGGAAGGAGGACGAGGCCGATGCGTAGGTCGATCTACAGCGAGGTCAAGGCCGTCCGGGCCCTGAACGTCTCGACGATCAACTCGAACACCAACACCGACGGCACGTCGGTGGGGCTCGACCAGTCGGGCGCGGACTTCCGCACCTGCGCGGTCGTGCTCGCGGCCGGCGCGGTCACCGACGGCACCTACACAGCGGTGCCGCAGGAGTCCGCGAACGGCTCGAACGGCTGGACCGATGTCCCGGCCGAGCGGCTGCAGGGCGCTGCTGCGGTGAACGCCGCGAACGGTGTCGCCCTGATGGGGTTCACCCCGGACCCCGCGGCCGCGCCGTTCGTCCGTGTCCGGGTGACGTCGACCGGCGTCACCACCGGTGGCTCGATCTCCGCGATCCTGCTGCTCGGTTCCCCCGGCAAGTACCCGGCCAACTGACACGGCTCCGCGGCCCCGACCCTGCTCCCCAGGGCCGGGGCCGCGGTCGTTCGCCGCAAGCCAAGGACCCTCAGGAGTCAGACCATGTCGATCCACGGTGGCTCCGCGGAGCCGTCCGGTGCGCTCTCGCTTCGCGTCATCCGCGCGGCGGACACTCGAGAGATCCGTGACCGGTTCGACCGGCTCACCGCCCTTTCGCAGTACCCAGCCCGGGAGCTGTCCCTGGCCGAGATCGCCCACTTCGGGCTCCCGCGGGCCGGTCTCGACGACCGCATCAACGCGTGGCGCACCGCGAACTTCCGGCACCTCGTCCGCGGCGCGCGCCGTGCCCTGGCCGCCCGGGCGCTGCGGCTGTCGAACTTCTACGGCTCGCTGTACCTGACGCACATCCACCGCGACGGCGACGTCCTCGAGCTCGGCCTCGCGTCGATGCGAGTCGTGACAACGGCCGGCGTGAACTTCCTCGTCGACTCCATGCAGGGCATCGTGGAGCCGGAGGTCCTGAAGTACCACGGCATCGGCACCGGCACGACCGCTGAGGCGAGCTCGGACACCGGGCTGGTGACCGAGTCGACGACGGCGCTGAACCCGGACTCGACCCGCGCGACCGGCAGCCTCACCGAAGGCGCCTCCGCCAACATCTTCCGCACGGTCGGCACGAACACCGTCGACGCGAGCGTGGCGTGCACCGAGCACGGCGTCTTCTCGCAGGCCGCGACCGGCGGCGGGACGCTGCTGGACCGGAGCGTGTTCTCGGTGGTGAACCTCGCGTCCGGGGATTCGCTGCAGTCGACGTACGACTTCACCATCACCGCCGGTTCCTGACCCTTCTGTGAGTACGGGCTCGGTCTCGCGCGTCTGCGCGCACCTCGGAGAGGCGTGAGATCGTGGCCGTCGCCTACCGCTCGTCCAGCCGAACCGGGCAGTCGGACGCGTACGTCTCCTCGATCAACGTGCCGGTCCCGACCGGGGCGGCGGCGGGGGACATCGCGCTGGTCTCGGTGAGCCGGTGGGAGTCGACCAACCCGGCGATCACTGCCCCGTCAGGGTTCACAGAGATCACGCAGGTCGTCTCGGGCCCAGACAAGATCGCGATCTACTGGAAGCGGCTCACCGGCGCCGACAGTGGCAACTACACGTTCTCCTGGTCCGGGTCGCAATGGGCGCTCGGGCAGGCGATGCTGGCAACTGGGGTCGTCGCGTCCGGTGACCCGATTGACGCCTACCACGGGGTCGCGGCGTCCGGCGCCGCGTACCCGGCGACGTCGGTGGTCGCGACGGATGCGGACTTCCTCGCGCTGTTCGTCCGGAACGCGACATCCGGCGCCGGGTCGCCGCCGGCGTCGTTCACCGAGGTCCAGGACGCGGACTACATCAAGACGAACTACCGGATCCCTGGAGCGGCAGGCACCTACTCGGGCAGTGGCGGGACGCTCCCGTCGGGAATGTGCCTGGGTGTGCTGGTCGCGCTGAAGCCGGCGGGCGGTGGCGGGTCGACGACGCCGGTGTCGGTGTCGGGCGGCATCACCCCGTCGGGGGCGGTGGCCCGCGGCTCGGCGAAGGCTCTCGGCGGCGCAACGACGCCGGCCGGGGTCGTGGCCCGGCAGCCGCGGAAGACCCTCGGTGGCGCGGTCACGCCGACTGCGGTGGTGCTCCGCGCCGTCCTGAAGGTCCTCGGCGGGACGATCGCGCCGTCCGGTGCGGTCGCGACCGTCCGGGCGCGGGTGCTGGCCCTGGCCGGGGCCATCGTCCCGTCCGGTGGGCTGGCCCGGGCGACGTCGAAGCGGACGGTCGGCGCGGTGACGCCGTCCGGGGCGGTCTCGAAGCTCGTCGCGCGGCTCCTCGGCGGCTCGGTGACGCCGTCCGGTGCGGTCGGGATGATCCGGACCCGGCTCCTGGCGCTCGCCGGTGCGATCGCGCCGTCGGGGGTGCTGCTCCGGCAGCCGCAGAAGCCGCTGGCCGGCGGCGCGACGCCGTCCGGGGCGGTCACACGATCGCTGGCGCGGCGCCTGACGGGGGCGGTGACCCCGACGGGGGCGCTCGCGTCGATCCGGTCGCGGCTCATCGCGCTCGCAGGGTCGATCACGCCGTCCGGGGCTCTGCGGAAGACCCCGGGGAAGACGCTGGCGGGCTCGACCGCGCCGGCGGGCGTGGTCGGGAAGCGGATCGGGCGGCTGCTGGCCGGTGGGACCGTCCCGGCCGGTGCGGCCCTGAAGGTCCTCGGCCGGGTCCTCGGCGGCGGGATCACACCAGTTGGCGGGGCGTCGGCGCAGTTCGTCGAGCCCGTGGTCGCGACCCGCGCGTTCATGCGGGCTGCATTTCGCCGAGGACCGACTGCAAGCACCAAGGCGCGGCCTGCTGCAACGGCCCGGGGCGCCGACCGGGACGGCCCGACGATGAGGAAGGGGTAGCGGATGGCCTGGGATCTCGGCGACACGGTCCCGCTAACGGCGGAGATCACCGACGCGAGTGGGGACCTGACTCCCGCGAGCGGGGTCGTGTGCACGATCGGTCTGCCGGACGGCACCAGCGAGACGCCATCGCCCACTAACCCCAGCACCGGCATCTACCAGGTCGACTACGTGCCGACCCTGCCCGGGCGGCACACCGTGCGGTGGGTCTCCGAGGCGCCCGCGACGGCGTTCGCGGACACCTTCGACGTCCGAGACACCGCCCCCGCGTACCTCGTGTCGCTCGAGGACATGAAGGCGCACCTCAACATGACGTCCACGAAGGACGACGAGGAACTCCGTTCGCACATCGAGTCCGCGACCGGGGTCATCGAGGACGCCGTCGGTGAGGTCATCGTGCGGCGCACGGTCGTCGAGGACCGCGACATCCCGTACGGGCGGATGGCCGCGACTGTGACGTCGACGCCGGTCATCTCTCTGACCTCAGCCGCCCGCGTCGACGGCTCCCTGACCTGGGACGTCGACGACCTCGCGGTCAGCCCCGAGGGTGTGGTCAGCGTCCAGCGCGGCGGCTGGCTGGGTGGCCGAGTGCGGTTCACCTACGTCGCCGGCTACGACCAGGTCCCGGCGCGGCTGACGATGGCCGCGAAGGAACTCGTCCGGTCGACGTGGGAGTCACAGCGCGGCAAGAACGCCGCGGCCGTGCCACGCGCGGTGAACAACGTGAACAACCCCGACCTCGACCGCATGGTCAACATCGGCGGCCGGCTTCTGCCCCCGCACGTCGCCGATCTGATCGGGCCCCGCGGCCCGCTGGTGGGCTGACGTGGGGTCCGCGGTCCCGGGCGCAATCGAGGCGCTCGTCGCGCTGTGGTCGGCTGCGTTCGACCCGGACGACGTGCTCGTCGAGGACGGCCCCCCGACGCACAACCTCGACGGGCAGGCCGCGATCGGTGTCGGTGTCCCGGTCGACGACTTCACGGCCGCGCAGAGCCTCCGGGAGTTCGCCGCGGACTCGACGGAGGAGCCCGTCGACCTCAGCTGCACCGTCGAGTGCTGGTCCGGTGACAGCGGGGAGCTCGCCGGGCTGCGTCGGCGGACGTTCGCCGTGTTCGACCAGGCCGAGGCGGTGTTGCCGCAGCTGTCGGCGGACCGGGTGTGGGACGCGCGGATCGCGTCCTGGGGCTACCGGCTCGTCCAGAACGAGCAGGGCATCGCCGCGCTGATCGTCTTCACGGTCCGCCTCAACACGTACCGGTGAGAGCGGCCACGGCCGCCTGAGTAAGGGAGATCCACGTGGCGACTCTCGCCATCCAGAACATCGACCAGGACGGGCTCGAGGCTGTCTACTCGGCCGCGACCGCGTCCACTGGGGACAAGGTCGTGCCCGGTGCCGGGTCGTTCGTGCACGTCGTCAACGGCTCCGGTTCCGACATCACGGTCACACTCGTGACGCCGGGGAAGGTGTCCGGTCTCGACGTCGACGACCAGGAAGTCACCGTCACTGCGGGAGAGTCCCGGTTCATCGCGGTCGGGAACCTCTACCGCGACCCGGCCGACGGGTTGGCCACGGTGATCTGTTCCGCGGTCACGACGGTGACGATCGCCAGCCTCCGCGCCCCGGTGGCCGGCTGATGGCCGCCGAGCGGGTCTGGGCGAAGCACCCGGACATCGAGCAGCCGAAGCTGGTCGCCCGGTCGGCGCTGCCGCAGATGGCCCAGTCCGGCTGGGTCGAGATGTCCGCGGCCGAGGTGTCGCGGCATGACCGCGCGCGGCGCGAGTCGAAGGCCGCGGCCGAGGCCGCGATGACACCGGCCGACGACCCGGCCCCCCAGGACGCCCCGGAAGAGGGCGACAGCACGACGGTTCCGCCCGCAGAGGGCGCCACCCCCGACAAGGAGAGCTGACATGGCTACCCCTGCGATCGCCGCATCGACGCGCTACACCACGCGCGGCACCACCAAGTTCTACTGGCTGCCGACGTGCGCGGACCCGACCGCGCCGACCCGGTCGGAGATGAACGCCGGCACCGACCTGACCACGCAGGTGTCGGACCGGTCCGGCTGGTCGGTGTCCTCGACGATGATCGAGACCCCGGACGCGGCGACCCGGTACACCTCGACGATCCCCGGCCCCATCAGCGCCGAGGACTCCTCGTTCACGTTCTACATGGACAAGGAGGGCGTCGACGCCCGCGCGCTCATGCCCCGCGACGAGGAGGGCTTCATCATGATCCTCGACGGCGGCGACGTGCAGGGCAACAAGGCGGACGTCTACCCGGTGACGGTGGTGTCGCACTCGAAGAACCGCGAGGTCGGCGGCGACAACGCAGACACCATCGTGATCTCGTACGCGATCACGGCGGAGCCGTCGGAGAACGTGACCGTCCCCGCCGCATGAGTCTGTTCGAGGACCTCCTCGGCCGCCCCCCGGCGACCGAGGAGGTCCCGATCGTGCTGGACCGGGCAGCGCACACGGCGGCGCAGCGGCGGCTCGACGCCGCGGCCCAGGCGCTGCAGCTGGCGGTGGAGCGCGGCGAGTTCGACACGGCCGCGGAGCGGGCGGAGGTGCAGGCGGCCCGGCTGGCCCTGGCGGAAGTGCCGCGCCGGATGGTGACGGTGCAGGCGTTGATCCCGGCGCGCTGGCAGGAGCTTGTCGACGAGCACCCGGCGCCGCCCGGCTCGGATGCGATGTGGGACGTGAAGTCGTTCCGGCCGGCGGTGCTGGCCGAGTGTGTGGTGCCGCCCGATGACGAGCCGCGGATCTCGGTGGCGCAGTGGCGGCAGATCGAGGTCACGCAGGCGTTGTCGGCCGGCGAGCTGAACGCGCTGTTCGTGGCCGCGGTGAATCTGAACGCGTCCGTGCCGCGGGTGAGCCTGGGAAAAGGCTAGAGCGGGACGCTCAGTTCGCCGAGGAGATGGCGTACTGCGGGCCCCGCGGCATCCCGCACGACCAGTTCAAGAGCTGGTCGCAGCATTCGCAGGAGGCGGCGCTGTGGTGGGCGCGGCATCAGGCGGAGCGGTGCCCGTCGTGCGGGACCCGGCCGGCGGACTTCGCTGACGACCCGCATGCGTTCGAGGCGGTCCCGATGCACTGCCGGGGCTGCGAGATCAAGGCGCAGGCCGACGAGGCGTTCGACCGGGACCGCAAGTCGTACCGGCGCGGAACCACCATCCAGCTACGACCGGCGGGGAGGCACTGATGGCGGTCGTGGTGTGGACGAAGGTCGCCGGGCAGGAGAAGTACCGGGCGTTGTCGCGGCGGCTACGTGAGGCCGGGGAGAAGGGGCTCCAGCGGAAGCTGACCCGGGCGATCCGGCAGGAGGGCGACGGGGCGCTCCGCGCGGTCCAGGCGGCCTGGTTGACGGTCGATGTGCAGTCCTCCCGGGGTGGCGGGGAGTCGTCGGGGCTACGGGCCCGCGTCGCTGCGGCGACACGGATCTCGGTGTTGCAGAACGGCATCCGGATCCGCACGGAGTCGAAGCGTGTCGACCCTGCGTACGGGCGGGCGCTGACGTACGGCCTCGACGGGCTCGGCTCGTGGCGGCACCCGGTGTTCGGCAACCGCGCGGTGTGGGAGTCGCAGCGGGGCCAAGAGGTCTTCTACAAGACGCTGGAGCGCTTCGAGTCGCGCTGGCGTGCAGGTATCGAGCGCGCGATGGAAGAGATCGCGCGCCAGATCGAGGGGTGACTCGGGTGCTCTTTGAGTTCGAGGTCGACGGCCAGGTGCTGCGGATCGACCCTGATCCGCGGAAGTTGACGGGGGCCGAGCTGTTGGCCGTGGAGCGGCACACCGGCATGGCGATGGTCGACTTCGGTGAGGCGTTGATGAATCCGCGGGGGTCGGCGGCGGCTGTCGCTGCGCTCGTCTGGATCGCGCGGCGCCGGTCGGGGGACTTCGTGAAGTGGGACGACTTCATCGAGACGCTCCACCCGCTGACGCTCGAGCTGAGGGTCATCGACGACACCCCGGAGGGGCAGCCGAGCGATTCCGTCGCGGACGTCGCCCCGATGGCCGGCTCTGGGCCGTCGAAGCCGCGAAGCCGGGCCCGAGCGCCGCGCGCGAAGGCGACCTGACCGGCTCCGCCCCGAAAGCGCCCCTGGCTGATCCCCAGGGGTAGGGCAGGCCCGGCCCCCGAGAACCGGGCCTGCCCGCACCACCTCGGACGACCTCCGAGGGGGTGACCTGTGGCCACGAACCTGCAGTTCGATGTGTCGGCCCTGGACCGCGCGAGCTCCACCTTCGTCAAGATGGCGGCGCAGGTCGAACGCCTCGCCGCGAAGATCGACAAGCTCGACGGCAAGAAGGCCGACGTCGACATCGACGTCGACACCGCGAAGGCCGAGGCCGAGATCGGCGCGTTCGCCCGCGACACGCGAGCGAAGCTCGAGGCGGCGTTCCGGGCCCTACCCGAACTGAAGATCGACGCCGACTCTTCCGACGCGGACCGTGCGATCGCTGCCGTCCGCGCCCGCATGCAGGAGCTGTCGGACAAGAAGATCGGCGTCGACATCGACGCGGCCGCGGCCATCGCCGAGGCGAAGGCGCTGCAGCGCGAGCTCGACTCGATCGGCCGCGGCTCGAAGAGCGTCCAGGTGAAGGCCGACACCGCGGAGGCGGCGGCGAAGCTCGGCGCGATCATCGCCGAGGCCGACAGGATCGACGGCCGTCGAGCCACGGTCAAGGTGTCCGTCGACCGCAGCCTGTCGGACGCGCTGATCCACCTCCGGCAGCTCGGGCAGGCGCTGCACGCAATTGCGCTGCCCGCCGCCGCAATCGCCGCGGCGCCGCAACTCGCCGCGATCGGACAGGCCGCAGTCACCGCCGCCGGTTCGACTGGGCTCCTCCCCGCGATCCTTACGACGGCCGCGGCCGGATTCGGCGCGCTGAAGATCGCAGCCTCGGGGTTCGGGGACGCGCTGAAGGCGTCCGGGGACCCGGCGAAGTTCGCCGAGGCGTTGAAGGGGCTGGCCCCGTCGGCGCAGGCCGCGGCGAAGGCGATCGCGTCGCTGCAGCCCGCGTTCAACTCGATGCGTCTCGATCTCCAGCAGAAGCTGTTCGCGGACCTCGGGACGTCGATCAAGTCGCTCGGCGCGACCTACATCCCGGTGCTGCAGCAGAGCTTCGGCGGCATCGCGACGGCCGCGAACTCCGCGATGCGCGGCATCGCGGACCTGCTGGCCGAGACGAACCGCGTCACCGACATCACCCAGCTCGGGCTCAGCATCTCGACGGTCTTCGACAACCTGTCGGGGGCTGTGAAGCCGCTCGTCGGGGCGTTCCTCGACATCGCGACGGTGGGCGCCCGGTCGCTGGCCGCTCTGACGACGGGTGCGCAGTCCGCGGCCGAGCAGTTCGCCCAGTTCGTCGCGCGGGCCCGGCAGAGCGGCGACCTGCGCCAGTGGATCGACCAAGGCGTGCAGGCGCTGAAGGACCTCGGCGCGATCGCAGTGAACGTCGGCTCGACCCTCGCCGGGATCTTCAAGGCGGCGACGTCGTCGGGTGGGGACTTCCTCGGCACCGTGCGGAACCTGACGACGGAGATCCGGAACTTCGTCAACTCCGCGCAGGGCCAGACAGCGATCGCGAACGTGTTCTCGACGATCAAGCAGACCGTCGAGGCAGCGCTGCCGGGCGTGAAGACGTTGGCGACCGCGATCGGTGACGTCGTCAACAAGATCGCGGACTCGCAGCTCGGGCAGAAGATCGGGGCAGCGTTCTCGCAGATCGCGCAGGTCGTCGGGCCGATCGTGTCGACACTCGGGTCCATAGCCGTGTCGGTGATCGGGCCGCTAGTGCAGGCGTTCGGGGCGCTCGCGCCGGTGCTCGGCCCTGTCGCGACCGGGCTCCTCGGCGTGTGGGCCGCGGCGAAGCTGATGACCGGCATCAACGCGATCGCCGGGTTCGTGTCCAGCTTCGTGACGTCGCTGCGGAACCTCGGTACCGCTGTGTCCGGTGGCGGTCTCATGGGCGCGCTGCGGGGGCTCGCGTCGACCCTGGGTGTCGGCGGCGTCCTCGGGATCGCGTTGGCCGGTGCGGGGATCGCGCTGGGCATCTTCTCGCAGCTGCAGAGCAACGCAGCGCAGAAGGCACAGGAACACAAGGCGGCGCTCGACGCGCTGGCCGGCACCCTCGACAAGTACTCGGGTGCGGTCACGCAGGCCACGATCAACGAGAAGGCCTCGCAGCTGGCCAAGGACGGCACGCTCGAGAAGGTCAAGCAGCTCGGTGTGTCGACCGAGGACTACGTCCGCGCCACCCTCGGCATGCCGGGTGCGCTGGAGCGGGTGAACACGCAGCTCACCGCGCACACCGCGGCGATCATCGGGGCGTCGGACCAGTACCAGAAGTGGGGTCCGAAGCTGCAGAGCATCGGGCTGTCCCTCGACGACATCGCGGCGGCCGCGTCTGGCAACGCGCCCGCGATGGAGAAGGTCCAGAAGGCCCTGGCCGGGATCAACAACGAGACCGACAAGACGACCTTCGGGCACGTCATCAACGACCTCCTCGGGATGGGTGAGGAGTCCGCGAAGCTGGCCCGTGAGCTGGGCATCACGACCGACGAGTTCAAGAAAGTGCAGGAGCAGACCCGGCTGGCCGGTGAGGCGTCGAACGACTTCGCAGCGAAGCTCGACTTCCTGCGGCAGGGCCTCGCGGGGCTCAAGGATGGCGCCGCCCCGACGAAGGAGTTCGCGGCTGGGCTGTCCGGGCTCGCGACCAGCGCGGGCGAGGCTGCAACGCGCGCGGGTGAGGCCGCGAAGGCGCTGAACGGTGTCGGGGCCGGTGCGGCGGCGGCTGAGAAGTCGATGTCCGAATCGCGTCAGGCGTTCGTCGACGCCGCCACGGCCGCGGGGCTGTCCGCCGAGCAGGCGAATGCGCTCGCGGACTCCATCGGGTTGATCCCCGCGGCGGCGAAGGTGAACTTCGAGACGAACGCGACCGGCGCCACGGCTGAGGTGAACACCTTCAAGTTCCAGCTCGACGCGGTGCCGGGCCAGAAGCAAGTCACGGTGAACGCCCTGACGTCCGACGCGCAGGCCCTGGTCGAGGCGCTGGGGTTCAAGGTGGAGCGCCTACCGAACGGACAGGTCACGATCACGGCGAACACCGAGACGGCGAAGGCCGCGCTCGACGCGTTTGTCGCCGGCCAGCAGAACCGGTCGGCGACGGTCAACATCAACGGCAACACGGTGCCCGCGGCGACGGCGTTGCAGACCGTGCTGGCGGCGATCCAGTCCGGCCAGGGCACGGTGACCATCAACGGGCAGAGCGTGCCCGCGCAGGTCGCCCTCGCCGGGATCCTCGGCCAGATCAGCGCCGGGCAGGGCACGGTGACCATCAACGGCCAGTCCGTCCCCGCGGCGGAGGCTCTGGCCGCGTATCTGTCCGCGGTGAACTCGTCGTCCGGGACGGCGACGATCAACGGCAACAGCGTGCCCGCCGCGGACATCCTCGCGGCGTTCCTGTCCCGCACGGACAGCAGCACCGGCACAGTTAAGGTGAACGCGGACGCCGCAGCGGCGAACGCGGCGATCGACAACGCGGCCCGGCCGCGGACCGCGGTCATCTCCGTAGTTATCAAGCAGAGCAGCGCGGCAGTCCGTGTCGCGGGACAGCAGGAGTTCGCCGGGGGTGGCGTAGCCGGCTACTCCGGCGGTGGAGTGGTTCGTCCACGCGTCCGCGCCGCTTCTGGTCTCGTCCTGAGCGGTTACGCGCCCGGCCGGGATACTGTGCCTGCTCTGCTATCCAGGGGTGAGGCCGTCCTCGTCCCAGAGCTTGTGCGGGCGCTCGGCGCCAGCCGGATCCTCGCGGCCAATGCGGAGGCGTCCGGGGGGCGCCCGGCCGCGAACGTGGGCAGCCTTGCTGGGCTGATGGACGGGCTAATCCCGCAGCCGCGGGGCGCCAGCGGTCCGGGATCGGGCTGGGCTCCGCGCCCGTCCGGGAGCGCGGTCAACATCGACCTCGGCTCCTTGGCGAGCCGTATTGACGCTCTCCGGGCCGAGGTCAGCGACCTGCGGGCGGACGCAGCTGGTTACGCGGCCGCGGACAGGGCGACCGCCCGGAACACCGCCGCGCTCGTCAACGAGGCTCAGCGGTCCCGGCCTGGCGCGGCCGCTGTCGCAGCAGGTGCCCGGTCCCTGGCAGATGTGGGGTTGTTCGGATGAGCGAAACGTTCACGATCAACGGCCGCGCGCTCGGCGAGTTCGCGGCCGGTGTCGAGGACTACTCGTTCCTCCTCGCCACCCCCGGCCGGCGCGGCGAGAACGTCGTCGTGCCGGGCCGGAACGGTGTGATCCGCACCCCCCGGAAGCGGTGGGACGCGCTGGACCTGCAGATCCCGCTGTGGGTGAAGGGCCTCGACCCCGACACCGGTCTCGTCCCCACCGACCCGGTGAGCCAGCTCCACGCGAACGTGAAGGCGTTGCTGCTCGAGGTGTCTGGGGAGACGGTGACGCTCGGGCACACCCTCGACGACGGCACGAACGTGCAGGCCGTCGCCGAGCTCGCGCTCGATCCGACGGTGTTCACGCGCGCCCGGTCGGCGCCGCCGCTGGCCCGGGTGAACCTGGCGTTGACGGTGCCCGAGGCGTTCTGGTTCGACACGGACACGGTGACGCACACCATCACCGGGTCGACGGGGACGTCGAGCAGCCTCGACGAGTTCGTGGGGTCGTCGGCGCTGATGTCGGACCTGACGATCACGTGGGGGCCGTGCAACAACCCGCAGGTCTCCGTCGGTGAGCGATACGTGAAGTACGGCGGCGTCGTGTCGTCGGGCCGGCAGCTGGTCATCAACACCGGGAACTGGACGGTGTCGACCGGCACGGGTGACGCCTGGAGCCCGGACATGAGGCTCGTCGAGTTCGGGCCGTCCGCGGGCCGCTGGTTCGAGCTCGACCCGACCGCGAACCCGTTCGAGGCGACGATCACGCACACCGGCGGCGGGTCCGCGACCTGCACGATCGCTGGGCGCCGCGCCTACCTGTTCGCCGCCTGACCCCTGCCCGTCCACTTCCCGGCCGCGTCGGTCCGGGTGTCTCACCATGCCCGAAGGGGAGAACGCTGTGCCTGCTGGAATCGACCACGCGCGTGGAGCCGAGCCGACCATCGTCCGTCGCCGGCTGGTCACCCCGAAGGATCACGCCATCCTCGAGGCCCGCGCGGCTGGCGCGCAGGTCCTCGAGGGCCGGTACGCGGTGCGGAAGTACATGGGCGACGTCGCCGACGCCAACCTGTACGAGGTCGTGGAGACGGCCCCGAACCTGTTCCTGACGGCCGGGATCACCGAGGTCCTGAAGCTAGCGACGGGTGCGACGGCGACGGCGTTCTCGTCGAGCAACGCGCGTCTCTGCGTCGGGGACTCGTCGACGTCCGCGTCCGCCGGGCAGACGGACCTGCAGGCGTCGACGAACAAGCTGCGGAAGCTCGTCGACGGCACCCCGTCGGTGTCGACGAACAGCGTCACGTTCACGGCCACGTTCGGGACGGGGGACGCGAACTTCGCCTGGAACGAGGTCGGGGTCGCGAACGCCGCCTCGAGCGGCGCGATGTGGTCGCGGACCGTCGCTGCCCTGGGTACGAAGTCGAGCGCCGCGTCGTGGGTGCTCACCTGGACGCTCTCCATCAGCTAGCGGATCTCGCTGTCATCGGTGACCTGGACGTGAACGAGGTGGAGTGACCGGTGGCCCCTGGTGTGCGCAGCGTCCAGACCGGCGCAGTCGACGACGGCACCGTGAACGTCACGAAGCCGACCGGCACCGCGTCTGGGGACCGGCTCGTCGCGATCGTCTGGCACGACGAGGGCCTCCAGTCGGTCACCACCCCGTCCGGGTTCACCCTCGTCGGCTCGTCGGGGTTCGTGTCGAACCGCGGCCAGGGCGACGTCTACGAGAAGATCGCGGGCGGGTCGGAGCCGTCCTCGTACAGCTTCGCCTCGACCGCCACCTCCGGCTCCGGCGGCACGTCGGGCTGTGTGCACCTGTTCGCGCTCCAGGACATCCCAGCCGACGCCGAGCTCGAGGTCTCGTTCGCCAACGGCGCCGCGTCGAACACGCACACCGCGCCGGCCGTCGCCTCCTACACCGGTGACGACCCGCTCGTGATCCGCGGGTTCATGGCGAACACCCAGACGGCGTCGTCGACCTACTCGACGTCCACGCCGACCGGGTACACCAGCCGCGGGATCGTCACCCCGCCGTTCAACTGGATCCGCTCCTACGCGGCATCGGCGCAGCTCTCCGGGCATGCCACGGTCGGCACTGCCGCGGCGACGCTGACCAGCACGTCGAAGACGTGGTCCGCGCTCACCGTCGTGATCCCGACGGTTGTCGAGGCTGCCAGCGTCGACAAGTCCGGCTCGGACTCCGGCACCGGATCCGACAGCGGCTCCGTCGCGGCCACCACCACCGCGCCGGCCGACTCCGGCACGGGCTCCGAGTCCGGTGAGCTCGCGCTCCTGCAGTCCGGCTCGGACTCCGGCAGCGGATCCGAGGACGGTTTCGTCGCGATGCCGGCCACCGGCGCCGACAGCGGATCCGGCGACGACGACGGCGGCTCGGTCGCCGCCGACACCGCAGGATCGGACACCGGCACCGGCGGCAGCACCGGCACCGTCGCCGCGACGCTCACCGCGACCGCCGACGCCGGCGACGGCTCCGAGGCCGGGTACATCACCCTGCCCGGCACCGACTCGGCCACCAGCACCGACGCCCTGGTGTCGCTCGACGCCGACGTCGCCGGGGACGACGAAGGCACCGGCTCGTCCGGCGGCTACGTCGAGACCCTGTACGCCGACCTGGACCTGTCGCTGTTCGCGATCGACCCCGACACCGGGGACGCGGTCGCGCTGCCCGACTTCACCCGGCTCGACCAGTCCCGGGAACGCAACGGGCCCGGCGCCATCACGGTCGGCTACCCGGTGACCGGGCTGAACTTCGAGCTGCTCCGCTCGAACGTCGTCGACGGCCGCGACGTCGAGGTCGAACTCCGCGTCACCGGATCCGCGGTCGGCGCGATGCGCGGCTACCTGCAGGAGGCCGCTGGCGACGACGTCGCGGAGAACGCGGTGTGGACGTTCGCGGGCGGGTTCGCCGAGCTCCGCATGGGCGACGCCGTCATCGAGAACCAGCCTGTCGTCACCACCACGACGGTGACGACGACGGTGAAGAACGGCGACAACGACTACACGATCACCGTCGAGCAGACGATCTCGTCGGAGTCCGGGTCGCACACAACGACGACCACGCAGCACGCCACGTCCGGCAGCGAGGGCACACAGACCCAGACGACCGCGACGAAGGGTGAGCTGTTCTTCTCGGCGGCCACGCCCGGCGAGATCATGACGTTCCTGATGGGGCAGGCGACCGATCGCGGCGCCCTGACCGACATCACTCTCGGGTTCTCCGACACGCACGACTCCGGCGGCACCGAGTGGCCGAACGTCGTGTCGACGAAGTTCTCCCCGGGCGGTGGTTATGACAAGGTCCTCGGGAATCTCGTAGACCTCGGGGTGGCCGAGTGGGCCATCACCTGGACCGGTTCAGAGCTTCAGCTCGACATGTGGGCCCCCGAGGGCCGCGGATCCGACCTCACCACCGGCGCGCGGCCGGTCGTGCTCCGCAAGGCGCGGAACCTGACCGAGGCCCCCCGGAAGTGGTCGGTGCGCGACGCCGGCACCGCCGTCCTCGCCGCCGGCGCCGAAGGCGTCTACCAGCAGGCGTCCGACCCGACCGCCCTGGCACGCCGCGGCCGCCGCATCGAGCGGTACGTGTCGGCGAACAACCTGTCCGACGCGGCCGCCGTGCAGGCGTTCGCGCAGAAGCACCTCGGCGCGACCACCACCGGGCTCCTCGAGGTCACGCACGGGCTGGCGTTCCTGCCCGGCGAGCCCCGCCCGGTGATCGCGTTCAACATCGGCGACTGGGTGTACTCGCAGACCGGGACGAGCCTGGACCGGCTGCGGGTCGTGCAGTGGACGCTGTCGTTCGACGCGTCGCAGGGCGTGTCCGGGTCGGTCACGCTCAACGACAGCATCCGCGACGCCGTGTCCCGGCTCCTCGCCCGGCTCAACGCGCTCCAGGCCGGCGACACGGTCGTGGGGACGTCGTCCGCGTCCACAGGCCTCGACGACGACGTCGCGCCCGGCGCGCCGACGGACCTCGTCGCCGACTCGATCGCCTACCAGGACGAGGCGAACTCCGAGACGTACGCGTCGGTGACGGTCGGGTGGACGGCGCCGACGCTGAACGTCGACGGCACCGCGGCCACCGACATCGCCGGCTACCGCGTGCAGTACGCCTACCTGGGTACCGCACAGGTCGGGCCGCCGCTCACCGGCGCCCCGGACCCTGTCCTGTACTGGTACGAGCCCACCCCATATCAGGGCGTGTCGGACACCGAGTTCACGTTCGCCGGGGTCGGCGCCGGCGTGGAGATCGGGATCCGCGTCGCCGCGTTCGACAACAACGGCAACCAGGGGCCCTGGTCGGACCGGCTCGACCTGACCACCGAGGTCGACAACACCCCGCCCCCGGTGCCTGGCGAGCCCGATGGGCAGGTGTGGTTCCGCACCCTCAACGTCGTCTCGTCCGGCCTCGGGTCCGAGGGCGAGCCGATGCCGTTCGACTGGCTCTACAACGAGGTGTGGCTGTCGCAGGGCTCCACGATCCTCGTCGACGAGGGTCCGGCATCGACCGGGCCGCTGCCGTTCGACCCCGAGGACAGCGACGCGCAGCACGTCGCGAACATCGTCGGTGCCGGGGCCACGAACATCACCGACCTTCCTGTCGGTGTGTCGTGGTATGTGGCGCTGCGGTCGGTGGACCGGGCTGGGAACGCGTCCGCCACATCGGCGACAGCGGGGCCGTTCACGGCCGAGCAGTTGGTGTCACAGGACCTGATCGACGAGATCATCGACGCGAACAAGCTGGGCCCGGACAGCGTCGAGAGTCAGCACGTCGTGAACGGCGCGATCACCTCGGCGAAGATCGTCGACGCGGCCATCGTGACCGCGAAGATCGCTGACCTCGCGGTGAACGACGCGAAGATCGAGACCCTGTCCGTCGGGAAGATCACCTCCGGGACGACGAACAGCACCATCGTCATCGGCACCGGCCAGTTCCGCACCGCCGCGGTCGGGTCCACGGGCGCGCGCAGCGAGTGGGACACCACCAGCCTGCGCTTCTACAACAGCTCGAACACGATGACCATCGAGATCAAGGGCGACGGCAACGCCCTGATCACCGGCACCATCCAGTCCGCCCTATCCGGGCAGCGCTGGAACATGACCACCAGCGGCGAGCTCCGGCTCTACCCGTCGGCCGGGTCGAACTACTCCCGCGTCTGGAACCTCGGCAGCGGCATCGCGATGCGCGGCCCGGTCGACGGGAACGGCCGCTCCGGGCGCATCAACGCGGACTCCTCCGGCGTCGGCATCAACTTCTCCTCCGAGAACGACCTGTCGAACCTGCGCGCCGAGATCGCCGTGTTCGACCGCCTGACCAGCTTCATCGCCCCGCTACACCGCTTCTACATCAACGAGGGCCTCTCCTCCCCGGACTCGAACCCGCGGCGCATCTCGTTCGGCAAGCTCAACTCGTCCGGGTCGGACGTCGCCGCCTCCACCGTGTGGTTCACCACCGACGGCTCGAACAACCCCGCGTTCCTCGCGACCGGCGCGAACGCGGGCGTGAAGTTCGAGTCGGCGCAGGTCAGCATCGTCAACGGCGACGGCACCCAGTTCGGGCCGTGCAAGGCCTCGTCGTTCCCGACGTCGTCGACGTCAGAGGCGAAGACCGACATCGTCGACACCCGCCACGTGCTCGACCCGCGCGACGTGTTCCGCACCGCCCGGTCGATGGGCTGGCGCCGCGTCGGGCGGGGCGGGAAGGCCGCCGCCAGCGGGCAGCTGCAGTTCGGGCCAATCGCCGAGGACCTGCCGCCCGAGCTGGTCTACATGACCCCGAAGGCCGACGGGTCCGGCGACCTCGAACCCTCGGTCGACCTGGTCAGCCAGATCGGAGTCATCTGGGCGCGGCTGTGCCAGCTCGAGGACCAGGAGATCCGGTACGTCCACGGGTCGCAGGCCATCACCGACGTGTGGGAAGCCGGGGAGCACGACGTCCCGATCCTGTGGGACGAGGAGCCGCTCGACAAGGTCCGCGGCGCTGACGCCCGCCTCGACGTCGGCGCGGCCTGGCAGGGCAAGGCCACCGCGCGTGTCTTGCAGGACACCGTGACCGACACCGGCTGCACCGTGCGCGTCACGACCACCGCCCGGATCGCGGTCACCGACGCCCGGCCGCTCACCGTCCACGCCGCCGGCGCCTACCTCTACGACCCGCCGTTCCAGGCCGCCCCCGTCGCCTGACCGGCCGTTTCCGCTCGTCCACCGCCCTCGGAGGTGTCTTCGCCATGCCCGCTGTCCCCGACCCCGCCCCGCTGGTCATCCCACCGGACGACGTCATCGTCGAGCTGGTCACCGACCCGCTCGGCCGCGCGCTGTGGGAACGGGCGCAGTGGCGAGTCGCGGCGAACATGCTGCAGCGCCGCCTCGCCGAGCTCGAAGCCGCCCAGCCCGGGGGCGAGCAGTGAGGCGGCTCGCCGCGGCCCTCGCCGCCGTCATCGCCGCCGCCGTGGTCACCGCCGCCGTGGTGAGCGCCCCACCCGCCGACGGATCCCCCGCGGCGGCCAGCGCGACCATCACCGGTGTCGACCTCCACGACGGCACCATCATCAAGTCCGGGGCCACCTTCTACCTGTACGGCACCCAGTACGGGTGCGGGTTCCAGTGGGGCATCGCGCGCACCCCGTGGTGCGGGTTCGGTGTCGCGACAGCCTCGTCGATGACCGGGCCGTGGTCGGCGATCACCACCCTGTTCTCCCCGCAGGACCGCAGCCCGTTCGCCGGGATGACGTGGCAGGAGCTGTGCGGCGGCACCGGTGAGGGCTGTTTCAACCCCCGCATGATCATCCGGTCCGGGTGGGGGCCCGACGACGGCGTCCCGATCCTGTGGTTCAACGCGCCCCGCGACTTCTCCGGCCGCGGCGCCAACGCCTACTACTCGATGGGCTGTAACAGCCTCACCGGGCCGTGCGGGCAGTCCGCTGGTGGCCAGTACGGGACGACGACGAAGCCGAGCATGTGGAGCTGCTGGGGTAACGGCGACTTCTCGCTCGTCTACGACAACCCCCGTCCGCCGGTGATGCTGTGCACGATGCCCGACCAGACCCTCGCGTCGGAGCGGTTGACGGTGTGGGGCACCAGTGGTGTGCAGGGCAGCGGCACGTCGTTCCTCGGGGGGTTCACCCGCGCTGAGGCGCCCGGCGGGTACCGCGACCCGGGCACTGGCCGGTGGGTGATGACGTTCAACGAGCCCAACTGCGGCTACTGCAACGGCAGCGGCCTCAGCTACGCCACCGCGGCCAACCCTGAGGGCCCGTACACCGCACCCGCACCGGTCGGGCAGGGCGGACAGCCCGCGTGGGGGCGCCGCATGATCTCCGCGACGTCCTGCGGCGGGCAGCCCCGCACCGTCAGCGTCATCGACGGGCAGGCCTTCCAGGTCATCGACCTGTGGGTCGGCACCCGCAACGAGACGAACGCCGGCGTGCACATCGCGCCGCTGACCTACGCCAACCCGTCCGGCGCGCTCGGGCAGGTGTGGCGGCCCTTCACGGGCCTCGGATGCTGACCCCTGCCCGTGCCGTGCTCCTCGGCGCGCTGCTCGCCGCCCTGGGGATCGTCATCGCCGCGCTGGCGACGCTGACGTTCCCGCCAGTCATCACTCCCCCGGAGGTTCATTCATGCCCCAGCCATGGGCCGCAATCGTCGCCGTCGCTGGGGTGCTCGTAGCACTCGGCGGGATCGGAGCCGCTATCCGCTGGATCGTCGTGCAGCTCCGCAAGATCGGCCACCTCGCGGACGACCTCCTCGGGGAGCCGGCCCGGCCGGGGCATGTGGCCCGGCCGGGGCTGATGGATCGGGTGAAGACGCTGGAGGAACGCACCGCGGAGCTGAAGCCGAACGGCGGCGGGTCGATCAAGGACCAGGTGACCCGGATGGACCGCCGAAGTGAGCAGCTCGAGCAGCGGCTCGTGGCAGTCGAGCGGCTCGTGGTACCGGATCAGCCTCAGCCGGCACCGAAGAAGCGGAAGAAGCGGGACCGCTGATGTCCGTGGACTGCGGCGTCCGCACCCTCGGCGACCTCGAACCGCCAGCGCTCCTCGCCGACCGCGAGCTCGCAGCCCGCATGGACGTCGTCCGGGCGCTCGGAGTTCCGCTCGACGAGGTGTTCATCGAGGCCACCCGGCGCAAGACCGACACGGTGCTGCGCGCCCGCTGGGTCCCGCCCCGGTGAAGCGACGACGCCCCAGCCCCGGGGAGCGCGTCGACGACGCGCTCGAGGAGCTCCGCCGCGACGTCGACGTCCTCGCCGAGGAAGTCCACTTCCTGCGGAACCTGTGGGCGCTGGCCCCCTATGCCCGCTCCACACCGCGGCACCGCGTGCTGCTCCCCCGACCGCGCCCACCACAGGACCACCGGTGATCGAACCCACCCAGACCTACACCGAGTGGCTGCGCACCCAGCAGCCCGCACCCCAGGATCGGAGACCCGCGTGGTCGCATCGCAGAACGGCTGGATCGCCGGCGCCCCAGACCGCATCAACACCGCCGCCACCGCCGAGGGCACCCTCGTCCGCTTCCCGGGCGGAGTCCGCTCCGACGCGCCCGGCCAGCTGCTCATGGTCGTCGCCGGACGCTTCCACCGTGAGGTGGAGCCGCTGATCGACGGCCAGTGCTGGGGCTACGCCTACCGGCAGATCCGGGGCGCGAGCGACGTCAGCAACCACGCCAGCGGGACGGCCATCGACTGCAACGCCCCGAAGCACCCGCTCGGCACCGAGCCAACCGCCACATACTCCGGCGCGCAGATCGACGCGATCCACCGCATCCTCGCCGACGCCGGCGGAGTCGTCCGCTGGGGCGGCTCCTACACGGGCCGCAAGGACCCGATGCACTTCGAGATCACCGACGGCGCCACCCTGGCCGACTGCCAGCAGGCGCTCGACGCGATCCGCGCCCGGCCGTCGGTGCCGCCGCCTCCGTCGTCGACGCTGCAGAAGGGCTCCACCGGCGACGCCGTCGCCCGCCTGCAGCGGGTCCTCAACGACTGGTACCCCGACCAGCCCCAGCTCGTCGTCGACGGCATCTACGGCCCGGCGACCGAGGCGATGGTCCGTTTCCTGCAGTCCAACGCCGGTCTCGTCGTCGACGGCATCGCAGGCCCGAAGACCCTCGCTGTCCTCCGTCTCGTCTGAAAGGGAACCCGCCATGTTGACTGCCGCGTTCTGGACCGGTGCCGCTGATCGGGCCGTGAAGAGTTTCGCCCAGGCCCTGCTGCTGCTGTGGGGCGCCGACGCCGGGTTCGACGTCCTGTCCGTCGACGTGCCCGCTGCACTCGGGGTCGCCGCCGGTGCCGCGGTCCTGTCGGTGCTCACGTCTATCGTGTCCGCGCCCGCCGGCGACAAGGGATCGACGAGCCTCCTGCCGGGCGCCCAGTAACGTCCGCTCCCCCGGAAGACGAAGGCCCCCACCCGGTGACCCCGGGTGGGGGCGATTTCGTCGCGCGTGGGGACTACCAGGACAGGTTTCCGGAGCGGTCGGGGCAGTACACCTCAACCACCGCCTTGATCGCGTCGAGCGTCTGCGCCCGGTCCAGATCGGGGATCCCCTCGGACGGCTCCGGGCTGTGGGTCTCCGCGTAGTCCGCCGACGCCCGTAGGACCTCCGCGTCGGCGCGGGAATCTGCGCCAGCGCATACGACCGGGCCACGCTGGTCCAGGTCGGCATCGGACAGCGCCGCCCAGGGATGCCCGGCGGTGAGATGCTGCCGGAGCTGCTGGGCCTTCGTCGCCGGCGCGGCGGGCGGAGCGGAGGAGCAGGCCGCCAGGCTCGCGGCGAGCAAGGCGAGGACCACGACACGGCGCACGATCATCAGTCGCTCGGGGCGAGCCTTCCGTTACGCGCCGTCGCCGGTCGGGAACCCCGGCGGGGGCGGGCCGAAGCTCGGGTCGGCGCACCGCTCGCTGAGCTCGGGCCGGAACACCTCACGCCCGCAGCCCCAGCAGTGCTTCGTGCGGTGCCCGCCGCAGCGGCACGGGTGCCATCCGTGTGTGGTGTCGCGGGCGCCGCAGGGGCAGGGCTCCCGCCGCCAGGCCGCATCGGCCTCGACCTCCGCGGCGATGGCGGCGAGCTCGTCGGGGGTGAGCGTGGTGCGGCGGTACGGGGTCATCGGGCGATGGTCGGCGCCCCACCGTGCTAGAACAAGTGTTCGACCTAACCGTCACACTGCCGGACGCCGTTGGAGACACCGTGACCGACCAGCACGCCACCGTCCGCGACCGCCTCACAACCGCCGGCCTCTCCCCTGAACGCATCGCCGAGCACCTCGAGCAGGGCCGCATCCGCGTCGACGACGTGAAGGCGACCGACCTGGACATGGTGACCGAGCCGGGGTCGAGGATCGTCGTCTGGCCCACCGCCGACGACTAGAGCCCCTAGCTGCGACTAGACCCACCCCTAGACCCGCCACAGCCCGCTGACCAGCGGCGTAGAGGCTAGACCCAGAGGCTCAGCCCGAGCCCCGGAACCACGTCCACACCCGCCGCCCAGCCCGGAACCACGAGCCCCTACCGCCGCACACACGACACCGGCGGAACGTCTTCCCCGACTTCGACCGGTGCTTCCCGCCGCCCCGGCAACACCAGCAGTTCACGAACGGGAACCACCAGCACGCCACCCCGTACGCGGCCACGACCGCGAGCACGCCGAGGGCCGGGTTGACCCGCCACGCGAGCCACCCGGCCCCGACCAGGACCCAGATCACGCCCCCTGCAGCTCCCGCCTGGCCATCGCCTCAGCGACCCAGTCGAGCCGGTACCCGTTGCGGTTCCGACCCGCGATCGACAGCTGCCGCGGCCCGATCTGGTGCGGCTTGAACGCCTGCGCGAGCTGCTCCGGGGTCCAGCCGCCGTACAGCTGTGGCCGCAGCTCCCCGAGCCGATCCAGCAGCGTCTCCGTGTGCAGCACCTCGGCCGTCGCGAACACCGTCCGCACATCGCCGAGGAAGTCGACCGCCTGCCCGTTGTCCACCGGCTCCCCCGCCGCCTGCCCCGTGAGCAGACCCGCGGCCTCCCGCAGCCGCCGCGCGCGGGCCACGATCGCGTCCGTCGCGGCCGCGTCCAGGTAGTAGGTGCGGGTCACCGTCGGATGGTCCGAAGCGCCGACGAGGTAGCCGATGCCCTTGTCCGAGGGGCGCAGCGTCGTCGCGCGGATCCCCTGCTTGTAGCTCGAGGTGCCGAGGATCATGTCGTTCTCGACCTGCCCCATCACCCGCAGACAGAACCGGGTGCCCACGTTCGCGGACACCCCCGTCGGGAGGCTGTCCTTGTCCGGGCGCTGCGTCGCGAGGATCAGATGCACACCGAACGCCCGACCGCGCTTGATCACAGCGGTCGCGGTCTCCCCAGCCTTCTTCCCGAAGTCGGGGTGGGTGAACAGCTCCTGGGCCTCGTCGACGACGAACACGATGGGGTGCAGCCCGAGGCTGCGCTTGTTCGCGAGGTCCCGGGTCACCTTGCTGTCCGGGACGAGGTCGCGAGAACGGCGGCGGAGGTCCTTGATCCGTTCCGCGCGGCGCCCCACCTCGAGGAGGAGCCACTCCAGCCCTGCCGCGGCTCCCGCGATCGTGTCGTCGTCAACACCGGAGCCGTACTGGTGCGCGACCCGCTCGAAGCTCTCCAAGTCCCCTGACCCCTTCAGTTCCCACACCTGCAGCTCAACGGTCGGATCCAGGGCGCAGCCGGCGAGGATGCACCGCACCGCGGCGGTCTTCCCGCCGCCCGGAAGCGACCCGATCAGCGTGTTCGTCTCGGCGAGCGGCAGCGGCACCGGCCGCCCCCGCTGGTCCGTCCCGAACGGCACCGCGCCGAAGAAGTCCGCGACCCCCGACTTCCGCAGCGGGTACGCCGCAGGTCGGGCCTTCGCCATGTCCTGCATGCCGACCCACAGGACGAGACGGCCGGCGTGGGCGTCAGGGTCGGGTTCGGGCCACACGCAGCCGATCGGGCGGCGCAGCCCGGACGCGAGCGCGGTCCGCTTCTCCATGACGTCGGTGGCGGTCACACCGAGGGGGAGGTCGATGTCGGCGCGCCACCCAGGACCGTCCTGCCGGATCGGGTGCGGGTAGCTGATCGCCGCGTCCTTGCTGCTCAGGGCGCCGATCCCGACGGAGCGGAGCGCGGCCGTGACCGAGTCCGACGTCAGCTTCGGGGCCTGCCCGGCGTTGACGGTCGCGCCGAGCACGATGGGCCGGTCCGGTGGCGCGCCGGCGTGGCCGCACACGAGGACGGCGGCGGCGATGACGAGCGCGGACAGCCACCACGGGGCGACGGCGATCCCCACGGCCGCGGCGGCGACCCCGGCGACGGCGACGGCCGCGGCGGGGAGCCGGTTCCGGACGTGCTTCTGCCGGGCCTTCACGAGGGTGAGGTAGGTGTCGGCGTCGCGCCGGTCGATGGCGTGCTGCCGCAGTGGCCGGGCGGCC
>Ga0164242_10000929_pt1 | contig 34752 bp, 28 predicted proteins | sample OricomgcompostMG_FD_108783 | JGI IMG/M metagenome (GOLD analysis project Ga0164242, IMG submission 108783) | Miracle-Growth compost microbial communities from Emeryville, California, USA - Original compost - Miracle growth compost (MG) ... | reverse complement strand
AGCAGGTGAATCGTCGAGTTCTTCTTGCCGGGCGGCTGCGCCATCACCTGCACGCCGGCGTCGAGAATCTCGTCGCCGGTCATGATGAGCTTCGCCTGGCCGCCGCCAAAGAGGCGCGGGAACAAGTCGCCGAAATGCCGGTTGACTTCGTCGAAGGTGCCTTGCAGCAGCGTGCGCGTTTCCTGGTCGATCTTGCGAATCGCGTCTTCGAGCGTTTCGATCGCACTCGTAAGGTCGGCGGACTGCGCGTCGAGGAAGGTCTTGCGCTCCTTCGCGGCAGCCAGTTCGTCGAGCGCAGCCATGTTGACCGGCCCAAGCGCCGCGATCGCGTTGTTGATGCGCGTAACCTCGCCCTGCAAGTACGAGGGCTTGAGGTCGGCCGTAAGCTTCTCCTGCAGCGCGGCTTCATCCACGCCCGCGGCCTGCAGTTGCTCGACGAACTGTTCGCCGTTCAGGCGCGCGGCCTGCTCCTTCAACTGCAACTCGGTAATGCGGTCGCGCAGCGGCTGCAACGCACGCTCGGCGGTGAGGCGCGTCTCGTCGGCCGCACGCAGCTTCGCGCTCAGGTCGTCGAGCTCGGCGCGCGCGGCGCGCAGCGCCTCTTCCTTTTCCGCACGGATTTCCAGCGCGTCCTGCAGACCCGTGTGCGCGGTCTGCTCGTTGATCGTTTCCAGTTCCGTGCGCGCGTCTTCGAGCGAGGCGGCCACGCGCTCGCGCTGGTCGTGCGCGATCTGGATGTTGCGCTTGAGCTCTTCGATGCGGTTGGCCATGTTGCGCGCCGCGAAACGCGCGTCGCCTGCCGCGCGCTCGAGGTCGCGCGCTTCGTTGCGCGCCGCGCCCAATTCCTCGTCGAGTGCCTCGAACGCCAGCTGGTTGTCTTCGAAGCGTGCCTGCAATTCCGCGAGCTCGGCGTCGTGGCGCTCGAAGTTCGCCTCAGATTCCGCGCGCAACGCACGCTGCTCCTCGATCTGCGCCCGGATCTCTTCGAGTTCCTCGCGAATCTGCGTGCTGCGCGCCGTATAACGCTCATACGCCTGGGTGAGCTTGAGCACCTCCATCTGCAGCGCGTGCACGCGCTGCGTCGCGCGTTCGGCCTGCTGGCGCAAGTCGGCGAGCGCCTGGGCCGCCTGGGTGTGCGCGGCCTCAGCGCGCACGGCGGCGGCGCGCGCATCGTCGGCGAGCAGCGCCTGGGCGCGCACCTGGCGCATGAGATTCTCGATTTCCTGCTGACGCGCCAGCATGCCCGCCTGCTCCGAATCGGCGGCGTAAAGCTGCACGCCTACGCGCGTCACCATGTGGCCGGCCTTCACCACGAACGCGCCGCCTTCGGGCAATTGCGCCCGCTTGGCCAGTCCTTCGGAAAGATCGGCCGCCACGAACGTCGTGCCGAGCCATTCGTTGAGCACCGCGCGCAGGCCCGCGTCGTCGATACGCACGAGCGAGAGCAACGGCGCAAGGCCTGCGGGAGCAGCCGGCGCCTGTCCGGCCGGCGGCGGCGCGTAGAACGCGAGCTTGGCCGGCGGCGCATCGGTCGCGAAGGCCTTCACCCAGTCGAGGTTCGACACTTCGAGCGCGGCCAGGCGTTCGCGCAGTACGGCTTCGAGTGCGGTTTCCCAACCGGCTTCGACATGCAGCTTCTTCCACAGGCGCGGCAGCGCACCCAGCTCATGGCGCTCGAGCCAGGGCTGGATCTTGCCCTCGGTCTGCACGTTCTCCTGGAGCTGCTTGAGCGCAGCGAGACGCGCTTCGAGCTGATGGATCTGCGCGCCTTCGGCCTGCACGCGCTCGTGGGCCGCGCGACGCTCCGCGTCGAGGCGCGGCACCGTTTCCTGCGCGTCGGCAAGACGCGCCTGCGCCTCGCTCAGAACCTCTTCCTGCTCGGCCAGTTGCATGCGCAACTCTTCAAGCTGCGCTTCGTCGGGCGCGTCGAGGCCGCCTTCCTCGGCCTTCAGGCGCTCGTGGCGCTGCTGAAGCTGCTGGAGCATCTGGTCGGCGTTGCGCTGATGCGCGGCTTCGAGCTTGATCGCCTGTTCGGTACGCGAAATGCCCGCGCGCTCATCGTTCAGTTGCGCCTGCGCATCGCGCCAGCGGGTTTCGAGCGCCGGCAGCGCTTCTTGCTTCGCCGCCGCCTGCTCTTCGGCGATGGCCGCCTTTTCCTCGCCCATCGCGAGCTGCTCTTCGGCGTCCTCGATGTCGTCCTGGGCCTTCTGCGCCTGCACCTGCCATTGCTCGCGCTGGGCGGTGAGCGCCGCGATCTGCGCCTGAGCGCGATTGCGCGATTCGACGATGAACTTGATTTCCGCCTCGAGGCGGCTCACTTCAGCATTCGCTTCATAGAGCGCGCCTTGCGCGCCCTGCATCGCATCGCTCGCCGAATAGTTCGCGACGCGCAGCGTCTCGAGTTGCGCCTCGACTTCGCGCAGCTGCGCGGTATGTCGTTCGAGATCGATCTGCGCCTGCTCGATCGCGCGTTGCTGGCGCTGCTGCTCGCTGGCTGCTTCGTTCTTGCGCAAAAGCCACAGCAAGCGCTGCTTTTCCTCGCCTTCGGCCTGCAATTCGCGGAACTTCGTCGCCACCACGGCCTGGCCTTCGAGCTTTTCCAGGTTCGTGGAGAGCTCGCGGACGATGTCCTCCACGCGCGTGAGGTTCTCGCGCGTGTCGTGCAGACGGTTTTCCGTCTCCCGGCGGCGCTCCTTGTACTTCGAGACGCCCGCCGCCTCTTCGAGGAACACGCGCAACTCTTCGGGCTTCGCCTCGATGATGCGCGCAATCATGCCCTGCCCGATGATCGCGTACGCACGCGGACCGAGGCCGGTGCCGAGGAAGATGTCCTGAATGTCGCGCCGGCGCGCCGGCAGATTGTTGATGTAGTAGCTCGAGGTGCCGTCGCGCGTGAGCACGCGCTTGACGGCGATCTCGGCATACTGGCCCCACTGGCCCGCGGCCCGCCCGTCGGCGTTGTCGAACACGAGTTCGACGCTCGCGCGGCTGCCCGGCTTGCGTGCGGTGGAGCCGTTGAAGATGACGTCCTGCATCGACTCGCCGCGCAATTCCGAGGCGCGGGATTCGCCGAGCACCCAGCGCACGGCGTCGATGATGTTCGATTTGCCACAGCCATTTGGCCCGACCACCCCGACGAGTTGGCCCGGGACCTGGAAATGCGTGGGATCGACGAATGATTTGAAGCCAGCGAGTTTAATCGAGGTCAGACGCACGGCGATATCGCTGTTTGAATAGGGAGAGTGAACGGGACCGCCCGCACCGCAAGCCACGTGCCGCCGACCTCACGGTCGATCGCACCGCGCTGCGCCGCGTGGCGCACGCGCATCGAGCACTGCAGACACTACATATCGGGCAGCCGCCACGGCTCGCCGTGAAGAGCGGCTTGTGCGCGCCCGGCCGGCGAGGATCAGCGGCAATCATACCATCGTGCGCGCACCGTTCCGCCCGCCGCGCGGCGAAGTGCCGGGGCCGCCGGTGTCATTGGCGCCACCGTCGCCATCGCCGCTTTCGTCGATGGGGCACGCTTGCGCGTGGGCAATCGCGCTGGCGTCGGCGCTCGCATGCTTTTCGCGCTGTGCGCGCTGTTTCGTGTCCTGCGCGCGGTGCACCCAGCTCGACAGCAGCGAGGCGAGCACGATGCATGCGCCGCCCGCCCACTCGCGCGGCCCCGGCGTCTCGCCCGCGAGCAGCCACGACGAGAGCGCCGTCACCACGATCTCGAACAGCATGATGATGGACGCGCGGTTCGCCGGCACGCGCGCGAGACCGTACTGCACGAGCATGTTGTTCGAACTGAGCAGGAGGCCCAGCACGAGTACGAGCAGCACGATGCGGGCGAGCGGCTCGCCGGCGTGCAGCGCCGGCATCGGCTCGAACTGCGACGCCACTGCGCCGAAGATCGCCGCCCCGCCGAAAATCACGGCCGTTCGCATCTCCGGCTTCATCTGCGGCAGCACCCGGCTCGTCTTCACCACGAGCACGTTGCTCATCGCGAAGCCCATGCCGCCCGCGAGCCCCGCCCATTCGGCCGCGCTCGCCGGCAACGGCACGCCCAGCTTCGGCGACCACAGCATGAGCACCGCGCCCGCGAGCGAGAGCGCCGAAAGCGCCGCGCCGGACCACGTGAGGCGCTCGTTCAGAATGAAATGCGCGAAGATCGCCGTCCATGCCGGCGTGAGGTAGAAAAGCAGGAGCACGCGCATCACTTCGCCGTGAATCGCGCCCCACACGAAGCCGATGTTGGTCACCCCGGCCGCCAGCCCGAGCATCGGCAGCACCCAGTGCCAGCGCACCGTGGCGATCGAGCGGCGGCGCAGCAACAGCACGAAGAGGCAGCCCGCCGCGCTGGTCGCGGCCCCGGCTGCCGTGCCGGTCAAGCCAAGACTCGCCAGCGTGCGCAGCGGATACCAGATCACGCCCCACACCGAAGCGCCGATCATGATCGCGAGCGTCGGCCAGCCGCATTTCAGGCCCGTGCTCATTGCGCTGCCCTCCCGCGCCGCGCCGATGCGCGGATAGCGCCCATCGGTCGATTTCCAGACTGCATACCTATCCTTTTTTGTTTGTGATCGTCGCCGTATGTGCGGTATACGCGCTACGCCTCGCCGGCGCGCACGCGCGAGCGCCCGCAGGCCGCGCAGCGCCAAGCTATAATTCACGCTTTTCCAGCCGCAGCAGCCACACCCGACGCACGATAGGCGTTGCGCCGCCGCGATCCTTGCCATCCATGCCGGATCGCACCGCCTGGCGCAGCAAAAACCGGCCATATCATGGCCATATCGCCGCCGGAACCGGGCCGCCGATGCCGGCGCGATGCCAGCGACCATCGCGCCGCGCGCTGTCCACCCGTCTCTCGCTTTTCGCCTGCCAAGCCCGTGAATCCGCTACTCGACACACTCCAGTCCTATCCCTTCGAAAAGCTCCGTGCGCTCTTCAAGGACGTCGCGCCGAATGCCGGTCTGCGCCACATCAGCTTCGGGATCGGCGAGCCGAAACATCCGACGCCCGCGCTGATCCGCGACGCCATCGTCGCCTCGCTCGACGGCCTTTCGGCCTATCCGGCCACGGCCGGCAGCCCCGCGCTGCGCGAGGCGATCGCAAAATGGGTGACCGAGCGCTACAACCTGCCCGCCATCGATGCGGCCACGCAAGCGCTGCCCGTATGCGGCTCGCGCGAGGCGCTCTTCGCGCTCGCCCAGGCGGTCGTGGACCCCACGGCAGGCGCGAAAGACCCGGCAAGGCGGCCGATCGTACTCTGTCCGAATCCGTTCTACCAGATCTACGAAGGCGCCGCGTTGCTTGCGGGCGCCGAGCCGTATTTCGTGAACAGCGATCCGGCCCGCAACTTCGCCTGCGACTATTCGCAAGTGCCTGAAGACGTCTGGGCGCGCACGCAGCTGCTCTATGTGTGCTCGCCGGGCAATCCGACCGGCGCCGTGCTCACGCTCGACGACTGGCGCGAGCTGTTCGCGCTCTCCGACCGCTACGGCTTCGTGATCGCCTCCGACGAGTGCTACTCGGAAATCTACTTCGACGAAACGAAGCCGCCGCTCGGCGGGCTGGAAGCGGCGCACCGGCTCGGCCGCGGCTACGAGCGCCTGGTCATGCTCTCGAGCCTTTCGAAGCGCTCGAACGCCCCCGGCATGCGCTCGGGCTTCGTCGCGGGCGACGCGGCGCTGCTCAAGCAGTTTCTCCTTTACCGCACCTATCACGGCTCGGCCCTCTCGCCGGTCTGGCAGTCCGCCAGCATCGCGGCCTGGGGCGACGAGACCCACGTGCGCGAGAACCGCGCAAAGTACCTGCAGAAGTTTTCGACCGTCACGCCGATGCTCGCCGACGTGCTCGACGTCAAGCTGCCCGACGCCGCCTTCTATCTCTGGGCCAATGTCGCGCGCACCGGCCTGACGGATAGCGCGTTCGCCCAGCGCCTCTACGCCGACTATAATGTGACGGTTCTGCCGGGCTCGTATCTCGCGCGCGAAGCGCACGGCGCGAATCCCGGCAAAGACTTCGTCCGCATGGCGCTCGTCGCCGACGTCGAGGAGTGCATCGAGGGCGCGCAGCGCATCGTCGACTTCTGCCGCTCGCTCGAGCAGTAAAGCCCTCTCCGTACGCGCGCCCGGTTCCGGGTGCGCGAGTCACCGCATTTGAACTCACACGAAACCATCACCATGTCGCAACAACTTCAGCAGATCATCGACACCGCCTGGGAAAACCGCGCCGACTTCTCGGCCAAGTCCGCGCCGAACGACGTGCGCGAAGCCGTCGCCCACGTGATCGCGGAACTCGACCGCGGCGCGCTGCGTTGCGCAGAGAAGAAGGACGGCGACTGGGTCGTCAACCAGTGGGTGAAAAAGGCCGTGCTGCTCTCGTTCCGCCTGGAAGACAACGTGCCGATGCCCGCCGGCGGCTACTCCCAGTTCTACGACAAGGTGCCCTCGAAGTTCGCCAGCTACACGGCCGAAGACTTCGCCGCGGGCGGCTTTCGCGTCGTGCCGCCGGCCATCGCGCGCCGCGGCTCGTTCATCGCGAAGAATGTCGTGCTGATGCCGTCGTACACCAACATCGGCGCGTATGTGGACGAAGGCACGATGGTCGACACGTGGGCCACCGTCGGCTCGTGCGCGCAGATCGGCAAGAACGTGCATCTCTCGGGCGGCGTCGGCATCGGCGGCGTGCTGGAGCCGCTGCAGGCCAACCCGGTCATCATCGAAGACAACTGCTTCATCGGCGCGCGCTCGGAAGTCGTGGAAGGCGTGATCGTCGAAGAAAACTCGGTCATCTCGATGGGCGTGTACCTCGGCCAGTCGACCAAGATCTACGATCGCGAGACCGGCGAAGTCTCGTATGGCCGCATTCCGGCGGGCTCGGTCGTCGTGGCCGGCAACCTGCCCTCGAAGGACGGCTCGCATAGCCTCTACTGCGCCGTGATCGTCAAGAAGGTCGACGCGAAGACGCGCGCCAAGGTCGGCCTGAACGAGCTGCTGCGAGGCGACTGATGGCGAAGGGCGCAAAGACCGTCGTCGTCTACGGTATTCCGAACTGCGACACCGTGAAGAAGGCCCGCGTGTGGCTCGAGGAGCACGGCGTCGAGTTCGAGTTCCACGACTTCAAGAAGGCCGGCGTGTCGGATGCGCTGGTCCAGGACTGGCTCAAGGACGTGTCGCTGGATCAGCTCATCAACAAGCGCGGCACCACCTGGCGCGGGCTGTCCGACGTGCACAAAGCCGAAGCCGATACGACCGCCGGCGCGATCGCGCTGATGATCCACAAGCCGTCGATCATCAAACGGCCGGTGCTCGCCGTGAACGGCCGCGTGAAGACGCTGGGTTTTTCCGCCGAACAATACGAGACGCTGTTCGCTTGAGCGAGACGCCGCGCGCCTGAGCGCGGCGCTGCCCGGATGAGCGCCGCGCCCGCCCGATGAACGCCTTTAGCGCGCGTTTGCAGGATCCGGCGCACACTGTTATCCCTTGCTGTTGCCGGCCCCTGTTCGATCAGCGGCGCCGGCATTTTTATTGAAAGTGGTCTATTCATGTCCGCCACCCTCGCCCTTACCGAAGCCCTGATCGCACGTGCGTCCGTGACGCCCGACGACCAGCACTGCCAGCGCATCATGACCGAACGCCTTGGCGCGCTCGGCTTCGCGTGCGAAACCATCGAATCCAACGGCGTGACCAATCTCTGGGCCGTCAAGCGCGGCACGGCGGGCGCCGCAGGCCCGCTGCTCGCCTTCGCGGGCCACACCGACGTCGTGCCCACGGGGCCGCTCGAACAATGGAGCTCGCCGCCGTTCGAGCCCGCGCACCGCGACGGCAAGCTCTATGGTCGCGGCGCCGCCGACATGAAGACCTCGCTCGCCGCCTTCGTCGTGGCGAGCGAAGAGTTCGTGGCCGCGCACCCGTAGCATCGCGGCGCGATCGCCTTTCTCATCACGAGCGACGAAGAAGGCCCGGCCACCGACGGCACCGTCAAGGTGGTCGAGGCCCTGCATGCGCGCGGCGAAAAGATGGATTACTGCATCGTGGGCGAGCCCACCTCCACGCATACGCTCGGCGACTGCGTGAAGAACGGCCGGCGCGGCTCGATGTCGGGCAAGCTCGTCGTGAAGGGCGTGCAGGGCCACATCGCCTATCCGCATCTCGCGAAGAACCCGGTGCATCTGCTCGCGCCGGCGCTGGCCGATCTCGTCGCCGAAAAATGGGACGACGGCAACGAATACTTCCCGCCCACCACGTGGCAGGTTTCCAACATCCACAGCGGCACCGGCGCGTCCAACGTGATCCCCGGCCACGCCGACGTGATGTTCAACTTCCGCTTTTCGACCGCCAGCACCGTGGAAGGCCTGCAAAAGCGCGTGCACGCGATCCTCGACAAGCACGGCCTCGAGTACGACCTGCACTGGAGCGTGAGCGGCCTGCCCTTCCTCACGCCGCGCGGCGCGCTCTCGAACGCGCTCGAAAAGGCGATCGTCGACGAGACCGGCGTCGCCACGGAACTGTCGACCACGGGCGGCACGTCCGATGGCCGCTTCATCGCGCGCCTGTGCCCGCAGGTGGTGGAGTTCGGGCCGCCCAACGGCAGCATCCACAAGATCGATGAGCACATCGAAGTGAAATTCATCGACCCGCTCAAGAACGTGTACCGCCGCGTGCTGGAACAACTCATCGCCTGAGCGGCGCGCGCGCCTGCTGGAATCTTGCTGGAGTAAAAGACATGACTCATCCGCTAGCCACGACCTTTTCCACCGTACGCGACCTGCTGCGCTACGGCGTCTCGCGCTTTTCGGCCGCGCAGCTCGCGTTCGGCCACGGCTCGACCAACGCCTACGACGAAGCCGCGTACCTGATCCTGCACACGCTGCATCTGCCGCTCGACCTGCTCGATCCGTTCCTCGACGCACGCCTCGCGCCCGAGGAGATCGACCAGGTGCTCGGCGTCATCGAGCGCCGCGCGAACGAGCGCGTGCCCGCCGCCTATATCACGCAAGAAGCGTGGATGCATGGGCTGCGCTTTTACGTCGACGAGCGCGTGATCGTGCCGCGCTCGTTCATCGGCGAATTGCTCGAAGACGGTCTGCAGCCCTACGTGGAAGACCCCGAGCAGGTCACCGCCGTGCTCGAGCTGTGCACGGGCTCGGCGAGCCTCGCGATCCTCGCGGCGCACGCGTTCCCGAACGCCGACATCGACGCGGTCGATCTCTCGGCGCCCGCGCTCGAAGTCGCGGCGCGCAACGTGCGCGAGCACGGCCTCGACGAGCGCATCGCGCTCTTCGAAGGCGATCTCTACGCGCCGCTGCCCGAGCGCCGCTACGACGTGATCATCACGAATCCGCCGTACGTGAACGCCGAATCGATGCAGGCGCTGCCGCCCGAATACCGCCACGAGCCGGAGATGGCGCTCGCGGGCGGCGCGGACGGCATGGACATCGTGCGCCGCATCGTCGGGCAAGCGCGCAACTGGCTGACCGACGAGGGCGTGCTCGTGGTCGAAATCGGCAACGAGCGCGCAAACGTGGAGGCGGCGTTTGGCGGCCTCGAACTCGTCTGGCTCTCGACGAGCGCGGGTGATGACCAGGTATTCCTGATCCAGGCCGCCGACCTGCCGGTCTGAGCCCGGGGTCCGAGCCCGGCCTGGAACTGTGGCCGCGCGGCGGCGCTCGAGAGCACTTAAAAGCGGCACTTAAAAGCGGCACTTAAGCGGCACTCGAGCGCGCTGCCGTGCGGCGGCAAGCGGGCACGCGCTCCCGATTGGCGCAAAGCCGCGTGCAAGCGGAATCGCCGTCGCCCGACAGGGTTCGGTAAGATGGACGTTTCCCGGCTCACGCGGCATGGACGCGATGGACGTTTAGCGGCTCGCACAACGCGCGTTCGCGCGAAGCGCCGCACGCCTTCAGGAGCATCCCGCGTCTTTATGCGATTCGACTGGTCAACCCTCGGCACCCTGCTCGCGATCATCCATCTGATCGGCCTGATCGCGGCGTGCCACGCCATCCTCAACACCCGCACCTCGCAAGGCGCGATCGCCTGGGCCGTCTCGCTCGCGACGATGCCCTACCTCACGCTGATCCCGTATCTGTTCCTCGGCCGCAGCAAGTTCGAAGGCTATGCAGACGCGCGGCGGCTGCGCAACGAAACACTGCGCTCGCGCGCGCACGTGCCCGACTGGAGCCGCCCCGGCGGCGCAGCGGACGGGCTCGCCAATACGGGCGGCTGGCCGGCCGACGAACTGAGCACGCGCGTGATCCGCACCTTCTCGCACCTGGGCGGCATGCCGCTCGTGCCGGGCAACACGGTGCGCGCGCTCGTCAACGGCGAGGCCACCTTTTCCGCCATCTTCGACGCCATCGAAGAGGCGCGCCATTACGTGATCGTGCAGTTCTTCATCGTGCGCGCCGACGCGCTCGGCGACATGCTCAAGGACATCCTGCTCGCGTGCGCGGCGCGCGGCGTGCGCGTGCTGTTTCTCTACGACAGCATCGGCAGCTTCGATCTGCCCGCGAGCTACGTACACGACCTGCGCGCGGGCGGCATCGAAGCGCATCCGTTCTCGGCCAGGCGCCGCTTCGTCAACCGCTTCCAGCTCAACTTCCGCAATCACCGCAAGATCGTGGTGGTGGACGGCGAGCGCGCCTTCGTAGGCGGCCACAATGTGGGCGTCGAATATCTGGGCGCGAAGCCGCCGCTCTCGCCGTGGCGCGACACCCACATCGAAGTGCGCGGGCCTGTGGTGGCGAACATCCAGTTCGCCTTCACCGAAGACTGGTACTGGGTCACTCAGGAGCTGCCGGGCTGTACGCCACCGGCGCTCGCGCCGCGCGACGGCGACGACATGTACTGTCTCGTGATGCCCACCGGCCCCGCCGATCGTCAGGAGACGTGCTCGCTCTTCTTCGTCGAGGCGATCAATGCCGCGAAAAAGCGCATCTGGATCACCACGCCCTATCTCGTGCCCGACGAAGCCGTGTTCTCGGCGCTGCGGCTCGCCACACTGCGCGGCGTGGACGTCCGCATCATGATCCCGAGCCGGCGCGATCACTACGTGGTGTTCGCGGCCTCGACGCTCTACGCCTTCGACGCGGTGCGCGCGGGCATCCGCATCTTCCGCTACAAGCCGGGCTTTCTGCACCAGAAGGTCGTGCTGATCGACGACACCGCCGCCGCCATCGGCAGCGCGAATCTGGACAATCGCTCGTTCCGCCTGAACTTCGAGATCATGGTGCTGACCGTGCACCGCGGCTTTGCTTCGGAAGTGGAAGCGATGCTGCTGCGCGACTTCGAACACGCCTTCGAGATCGACCGCAGCGAATACCGCAACGCCCACGCGTGGCGCAAGATCGCGATGCATCTCGCCCGCCTCTTCGCGCCCATTCTGTAGCGCGAGCGCGCGCGGTCCTTACAGCAGCGCTTCGATGTCGGCCGCAATGGCGTCGGGCTTGGTGGCTGGCGCGTAGCGTTTGACGACCTTGCCGTTGCGGTCCACGAGGAATTTCGTGAAGTTCCATTTGATCCGGCCGATGCCGAGCAGCCCCGGCGCCTCTCCTTTGAGCCACTGGTAGAGCGGATGCGCGTTTGCCCCGTTCACCTCGATCTTCTCGAAGAGGGGAAACGTGACGCCGAAGCGCTGCTCGCAGAAGGCGCCGATCTGCGCCGCGTCGCCCGGCTCCTGCTTGCCGAACTGATTGCACGGAAAGCCCAGCACCGCGAGGCCGCGCGCGGCGTACTGCTGGTGCAGCTTCTGCAAGCCTTCGTACTGCGGCGTGAATCCGCATTCGCTCGCCGTATTCACGATCAGCATGATCTTGCCCGCATAGCGCTCGAGGCTCACCGGCGCGCCGCCGCCGAGCGGCCTGGCCGAAAACGAATAAACCGTCGACATCTGGCTCTCCCAACGAAAGCGCCAGTCTACGTGAGAAAACCCGCTCGCTGCCCCCTGGCCGAATGGGCCGGCGTTCGGCGTCCGGCGTTAGCCGCCCGGCCGACGCAGATGCCCGGACAGGCTGCGCGCCCCGGTTAAAATAGCGCTTTACGTTTCATCCGCGGTTTTGTCCGCGCCCACGCTCCCGTGATCCGCTTCAATCAATTCAGCCTTGCCCGCGGTACCAAGCCGCTTTTCGACCAGACCTCGTTCACCCTGAATCCGGGCGAAAAGGTCGGCCTCATCGGTGCCAACGGTGCGGGCAAGTCCACGCTCTTCGCCGTGCTGCGCGGCGAGCTGCATGCGGATGCCGGCGACTTTTCGATGCCGCCGTCGTGGCAGATCGCCCACGTCGCCCAGGAAACGCCGGCTGTCGGCAAGAGCGCGCTCGAGTACACGCTCGACGGCGACGCGGCGCTGCGCGAAATCGAGGCGCGTATCGCGCAAGCCTCGGCGGCCCACGACGGCGCGGCCGAAGCCGAGGCGCACGCCGCCTTCGCCGACGCCGACGGCTACACCGCGCCCGCGCGCGCCGAAGCGCTGCTGCTCGGCCTCGGTTTCACCATGACGCAAACGCAGCAACCCGTATCGAGCTTCTCGGGCGGCTGGCGCATGCGCCTGAATCTGGCCCAGGCGCTGATGTGCCGCTCCGACCTGCTGCTGCTCGACGAGCCCACGAACCACCTCGACCTCGACGCGATCGTCTGGCTCGAAGACTGGCTCCACCGCTATCCCGGCACGCTCATCGTGATCTCGCACGACCGCGAGTTTCTCGATTCCGTCTGCAACGTCACGCTCCATCTGGAAAACCAGCAGATCAAGCGCTACGGCGGCAACTACTCGCAGTTCGAGATCCTGCGCGCGCAACAACTCGCGCTCCAGCAAAGCGCCTACGAGAAGCAGCAGAAAACCGTTGCGCATCTGCAGAGCTTCATCGACCGCTTCAAGGCGAAGGCCACCAAGGCGCGCCAGGCGCAAAGCCGCGTCAAGGCGCTGGAGAAGATGGAGCTGATCGCGCCCGCGCATGCGAGCTCGCCGTTCACGTTCGAGTTTCGCGCGCCCGACTCCGCGCCCAATCCCATGCTCGTGATGGACGGCGTGCGCTGCGGCTACCGCGCCGACGACGGCAGCGAGACGCCCATCGTCGAAGGTGTCACGCTCTCGATCCAGAACGGCCAGCGCATCGGCCTGCTCGGCGCGAACGGGCAAGGTAAATCCACGCTCATCAAGACGCTCGCGGCAACGCTCGCGCCGCTCTCGGGCGAGCTGCGCAGCGGCAAAGGTCTGCAGATCGGCTATTTCGCACAGCATCAGCTCGAAACGCTGCGCCCCGGCGACACGCCGCTGCAACATCTCGCGCGCCTCGCGCCCGATACGCGCGAGCAGGAGCTGCGCGACTTTCTGGGCGGCTTCAATTTTCCGGGCGAGATGGCCACGGCGCCCATCGCCCCCTTCTCGGGCGGCGAGAAGGCGCGCCTCGCGCTGGCGCTCATCATCTGGCGGAAGCCGAACTTGCTGCTGCTCGACGAACCGACCAACCACCTCGACCTCGAAACGCGTCACGCGCTCACCATGGCGCTCGCGCAGTTCGAAGGCACGCTGATCCTCGTCTCGCACGACCGGCATCTGCTGCGCGCCACCACCGACCAGTTCATGCTGGTGGCCAAGCACCGCCTGCAGCCGTTCGACGGCGATCTGGACGACTACCGCGACTGGCTGCTCCAGCACGCCGCCGAGCAGCGCGCGGCGCTCAAGAGCGCGGCGCTCGGCACGGCAAATGCGCTCGATGACGCAAGCGCCGGCGACGCCGGCGTAAACCGCAAGGAGCAGCGCCGCCAGGAAGCCGAGACCCGCCAGCGGCTCTCGCATCTGAAAAAGCCGCTGCAGGCGAAGATCGGCAAGATCGAAAAAGAAATGGATGCGCTCAACGCGGAAAAAGGCACACTGGATGCCTTCGTCGCCGACCCGGCGAGCTACGAGGCGGCGCAAAAGACGCGGTTGACCGAAGCCATCCGCCGTCAGGCCGAAGTCCAGGCGCGTCTCGAAATGCTCGAGGCCGAATGGCTCGAAGCGCACGAAGAACTCGAGCAGATCGGCTGACGCCCTGAAGGCGCGTGCCGCGCCGTTTCCGCAGGCGCCCGCAACCGGGCTCATGTCTTCGCCGGCGCGTTTGTGTACCGTGTTGTCGGCGCCGTAGTCAGCGTCATTCTCAGGAGTCAAACGAGTGTCGATACCCGCCGCATTGCAGGGCCTGCGCGTTCTCGATCTGACCCGGCTCCTGCCCGGGCCCGTGGCCACACTGCGCCTCGCCGAAATGGGCGCCGATGTGCTGAAGATCGAGCCGCCCGGCGCAGGCGACGCGGCGCGCAACATGATGCAAAGCGCCGAAGACGAGATCGCGGGCCGTCCCGGCGCGTTCTACCGGCTCGTCAATCGCGGCAAGCGCGAAACGCGGCTCGACCTCAAGTCCGAAGGCGGCCGCGCGGTCCTGCTCGCGCTCGCACGCGACGCCGACGTGCTGGTGGAGAGCTTCCGCCCCGGCGTAATGGAGCGGCTCGGCCTCGGCTACGAAACGTTGCGCGCGAGCAATCCCAAGCTCGTCTACTGCGCCATCACCGGCTATGGCGCGCAGGGCCCGTTCTCCGGTCGGGCGGGCCACGACCTGAACTACCTCGCCTATGCGGGCGTGCTCGACCAGATCACCACGCGCGAGGGCGAACCCGTGCTGCCGAACTTCCAGATCGCCGATTTGCTCGGTGGCGCACAAGCCGCGCTGACGCAGATCCTCGCCGCGCTCTGGCACGTGGCGCGCGGCGGTAACGGCCGCTTCGTCGACATTTCCATGGCGCATCAGGCGCATGCTCACAACGTGATGGCCCAGGTCGCCCTCGCCAACGACGACGCCGCGGCGCTCCAGCCCGGCGGCGGCCTGCTCAACGGCGGCGTGCCCTGCTACAACCTGTACCGCACGCAGGACGAGCGTTGGCTCGCCGTGGGCGCGCTCGAACTGAAGTTCTGGCAGGCGTTGTGCACGGCCATCGGCCGCGAGGATTGGGCCCAGCGGCACTGGAGTCTGGGCCAGGCGCCTGGCGGGTCGGACGCGGCGGCACTCACGCGCGAACTCGCCGCGCTCATCGCCAGCGACACGCTGCAGACGTGGATCGACCGGCTCGAAGTGATCGACTGCTGCGTATCGCCCGTCCTCAAGCCTGGCGAAGCGGCCAACCATCCGCTTTTCAATCCCGAAGTCCTGCAAGCGCTGCTCGACGAGGCCGCCGCCCAGCGTGAAGCGGCGGCGCGCCGCGCAGCCGCTCAGGGCACGGCTACGCCAGCCGCCGCGCCCAGCAGCAACCAGACGCAGACTGGCCAGCCGCCCGGCAAGAAGCCGTTCAACTACGGTCCGTGGGGTTGAGTGAAATGCAGGAAGGCGAAAATGGGCGCTTGACGACTCCAAAGCGGAGCATCAAACGCCCATTTTCACGATTGACGAATATGAGATGAAAGCGCCGACCTAACGGCGCGGCAGCGTTTGGCGCGGTGCGCGCTCGTCGTCGTAGAGCACGTGTTTGCGGCCTTCCACGTGATGCGCAATGGTGCTGCGCACCTGCGCCGCCGTGACATTGCCGGCCACGACCTGACGCGAAATGCGGCCGTCGCTGTCGATCCACTCGACGATGCGGCAACTGCTGCCCCAGGGCTGCAAGAGCGGCTCGGAGACCCGGCAGCCGCGCACGACGATCGAACCACCGCCGATTGACAATTCTGTCTGTTTCAAGTCGCTATCCTTTCCGCTGGATACGGGGTTGAACATCCGCGCAAGGATAGGGAAATCGCGAAACGAAAAGGTTACAGTGCGTACCAGGGTTGTTACTAATCATTACGCGACAGACCGCACCGTCGCGCCCGGCTTATTCCAGCTCGCGCACGCGGTCGATGGCCTCCTCGATCCGCTCCACGGCCATCACGCTCAATCCCTCGATCGGCTGCTTCGGCGCATTGGCGCGGGGAATCAGCGCGCAGGTAAAGCCGAGCTTGGCCGCTTCCTTCAGACGATCCTGGCCGCGCGGCGAGGGTCGGATCTCGCCGGCGAGCCCCACTTCGCCAAAAACGATCAGACCCTTGGGCAACGCCTTGTTACGCATCGATGAATGAATCGCGAGCAGCACGGCGAGGTCGGCGGCCGGCTCGGTGATCTTCACGCCACCCACCGCGTTCAGAAAAACGTCCTGATCGAAGCAGCCGATGCCGGCATGACGATGCAGTACCGCCAGCAGCAACGCGAGGCGGTTCTGCTCCAGCCCGACCGCGAGACGGCGCGGGTTGGGCACCTGCGCCGTATCGACGAGCGCCTGCACCTCGACGAGCAGCGGCCGCGAGCCCTCCTGCGTGACCAGCACGCAGGAGCCGGGCACGCTCTGCTCGTGCTGCGAGAGAAACAGCGCCGACGGATTCGCCACGCCGCGCAGCCCGCGCTCGGTCATCGCGAACACGCCCAGCTCGTTGACCGCGCCGAAGCGGTTCTTGAACGCGCGCACGAGCCGGAACGACGAATGCGTGTCGCCCTCGAAGTACAGCACTGTATCGACGATGTGCTCCAGCACGCGCGGTCCCGCGAGATTGCCCTCCTTGGTCACGTGGCCGACCATGATGATGGCCGTGCCCGACTGCTTGGCGATGCGCGTGAGCTGGGCGGCGCACTCGCGCACCTGCGCGACGGACCCGGGCGCCGACGTGAGCGCCTCGGAATAGATCGTCTGGATGGAGTCGATCACGGCGACGTCGGGCCGTTCGGCCTCGATGGTCGCCTGGATCTTTTCGAGCTGGATTTCGGCAAGCAGTTGCAGCTCGCTCGCCCTCGAACCCGGATCGAGCAGCGCCAGCCGTTGTGCGCGCAACGCAATCTGCGCCGCGGATTCCTCGCCGCTCACGTAGAGCGCGCGCCGCTCGGCCGCGATCTGCGCGAGCGATTGCAGGAGCAGCGTGGATTTGCCGATGCCCGGGTCGCCGCCGATCAGCACCACGCCGCCTGCGACCAGCCCGCCGCCCAGCACGCGGTCGAATTCGCCGACACCCGTGGTGAAGCGCGGCACGTCGGACGCTTCGATATCGGCCAGACGCCGCACCGGCGCGCTCTTCGCGAGCGCCTGAAAGCGGTGATTGCCCGCCGGCTCCGCGACGCTTTCCACCAGCGTGTTCCATGCCCCGCACGCGGGGCACTGCCCTTGCCACTTCGGCGCCTGCCCGCCGCATTCGCTACAGATATAGAGCGTCTTCGCCTTCGCCATGCTTTTCGCCATGAGCGTTATTCCGCCCGCACCGGCACGCGCGGCGCGACCGCGCACATCAGCTCGTAGCCGATCGTGCCGCACGCTTGCGCGACGTCGTCGATCGGCAGGTTCGCGCCCCACAACTCGACGCGCGCGCCCACGCCCGCACCGGGCACCGGCGTGAGATCGACCGTGAGCATGTCCATGGAGACGCGCCCCACCACGCGCGTACGCACGCCATCGACGATCACGGGCGTGCCCTCGGGCGCCACGCGCGGATAGCCGTCCGCGTAGCCGCAGGCCACCACGCCGATGCGCATTGGCTGGCGCGCCGTGAAGATCGAACCGTAGCCGACGGTCTGGCCTTCGGCGATCGTCTGCGTGGCGATGAGCTCGGAGGCGAGCGTCATGGCCGGCTGCAGGCCGACGCCGTCGAGCGCCGACGCCACGCCCGAGGGCGAGGCGCCATACAGAACGATGCCCGGGCGCACCCAGTCGAAATGCGATTGCGGATGCCAGAGCGTGGCCGCCGAGTTCGCGAGGCTGCGCGCGCCCGCGATGCCCTGCGCGCCGCGCTCGAACGCAGCCATCTGCCCGGCGATGCCGCGCGGCGTGTCGGCGTCCGAAAAGTGCGTCATCAACGTAATCTGGCCAATGCCCGCGCAGGCGCGCGTGCGCTCCCACGCCGCACGGTACTTCTCCGGGGTGTAGCCGAGCCGGTTCATGCCGCTGTTCATCTTGAGCTGAATGTTGACCGGCTTCGAAAGACGCGCCATTTCGAGCATGCGCAACTGTTCGTCGCAGTGGACGACGGTGGTGAGGCTGTAGCGGTCGATGACGTCGATGTCGGTCGGCCGGAAGAAGCCCTCGAGCAGCAGGATCGGCCCGGCCCAGCCCAGCTCGCGCAATTTCACGGCCTCCTCGAGGTCGAGCAGGCCGAAGCCGTCCGTGGCGCGCAGGCCGGGGAACGCGCGCGCGAGCCCGTGTCCGTAGGCGTTGGCTTTGACCACGGCCCAGATTTTCGACTGCGGCGCGTATTGGCGGACGACGGCGAGATTATTGGCGAGAGCGGGAGTATGGATCGTGGCTGAGAGGGGGCGAGGCATGAGAATTTTTTCGCAAAGACGCTTTCGAATCAGGAGCTTACAGGGTGTTTTCAGCGCCGGGCAAGTCCGCCGGATGGGCGGTCAAGGAATGTGCTAGTCCGAATCCCGCTATTTTCGTGATATAAAGCCCTGCGCACAACCCATTTCGAACGTAATAAGCCCGGATGCCTCCCACCCGTCCGGGGCGGACGGACCGCAGCGAGGAAAGCATCGCATCAGATGAAAAAAGGCTTTTACACCATCATGGCCGCGCAGTTTTTTTCGTCGTTGGCCGACAATGCGCTCCTGATCGCTGCAATTGCACTGCTGAAAGACCTCAACGCCCCGAACTGGATGACGCCGCTGCTCAAGCTGTTCTTCGTCCTTTCCTACGTCGTTCTTGCCGCATTCGTCGGCGCCTTTGCCGATTCCCGCCCCAAGGGCCAGGTCATGTTCATTACGAACACGATCAAGGTGGTGGGCTGCGCCATTATGCTGGCCGGCACGCATCCCCTGTTCGCCTACGGCGTGGTGGGCTTCGGCGCGGCGGCCTACTCGCCGGCCAAGTACGGCATTCTGACCGAGTTGCTACCGCCTGAACGCCTCGTCGCCGCCAATGGCTGGATCGAAGGCACCACGGTCGGCTCGATCATCCTCGGCACCGTGCTGGGCGGCGCGCTCATCAGCCCGCACATCGCCGCCCACGTCATCCGCCATACGCCCGCCTCGATCAACACGCCCGCCGAAGCCGCGATGCTCGTGATCATGATCATCTACGTGATCGCCGCGCTCTTCAATCTGCGCATCCCCGATACCGGCGCCCGCTACCCGCGCCAGCAGCACGGCCCGATCCGCCTCCTCACCGATTTCGCCGACTGTTTCAACACCCTCTGGCACGACAAGCTCGGCCAGATCTCGCTCGCGGTCACCACGCTGTTCTGGGGCGCGGGCGCCACGCTGCAATTCATCGTCCTCAAGTGGGCCGAGGTATCGCTCGGCATGTCGCTCTCCGAAGGCGCGGTGCTGCAAGCCGTGGTGGCCGTGGGCGTCGCCGCCGGCGCGATGATCGCCGCCGCGCGCATCCCGCTCAAGAAGTCGCTCTCGGTGCTGCCGGTGGGCATCATGATGGGCATCGCCGTCATGCTCATGGCGTTCTACACGCGCCATCTGTTTCCGCCGCATTGGGGCCTGCATATCGGCCACGTGCGCATTCCCGGTTACCTGGTGCTCGCCTACCTGTTCCTGATGGTGGTCGGCGCGCTCTCGGGTTTCTTCGTCGTGCCGATGAATGCGCTGCTCCAGCATCGCGGCCACGTGCTGCTTTCCGCCGGTCATTCGATCGCCGTGCAGAACTTCAACGAAAACCTCTCGGTGCTCGTGATGCTGTGCCTCTACGCCGTGCTCGTCTGGCTCGACGTGCCGGTGACCATCGTGATCGTGCTGTTCGGCACCTTCGTCTGTCTCATGATGTGGCTCGTGATGCGACGCCACCAGGCCAATCAGCGCTCGTTCGACTCGGTCGCGCTGATCGGCGAAAATCACCATCATTGAATGAATTGCGGATTGCGCGCTGCGCCTGAAGCGCAGCGCGTTTGCGACGCTGCCATGACCTCACCGATTCCCAATGTGCTCACGATCGCCGGCTCCGACTCGGGCGGCGGCGCAGGCATTCAGGCCGACCTCAAGGCCTTCTCCGCGCTCGGCGCCTATGGCGCGAGCGTCATCACCGCGCTCACCGCGCAGAACACGCGCGGCGTCACCGCGATCCACGCGCCCGATGCAGGCTTCGTCACCGCACAGCTCGACGCCGTGTTCGAGGACCTCCGCATCGACGCCGTGAAGATCGGCATGCTCGCCAACGCATCGATCGTGCGCGCCGTCGCCGACGCCTTGCGCCGCCACCAGCCGCCGCGCATCGTGCTCGACACGGTCATGATTTCGAAGAGCAATCACGCGCTGCTCGCGCCCGAGGCCGTGGCGGCGCTGCGCGAGGCATTGCTGCCGCTCGCCGGCGTCGTCACGCCGAATCTGCCCGAGGCTGCGGCACTGCTCGGCGTGGCGCCGGCCGCCGACGAAGCCGCGATGGTCGAACAGGGCGAGGCGCTGCGCGCGCTCGGCGCGCAGGCCGTGCTGATGAAGGGCGGCCACCTCGGTGGCGCCGACAGCCCCGACTGGCTGATCGAAGCCGGCGGCACGCTGCGCCTCGGGGGGCCACGCGTGCCCGTGACGAACACGCACGGCACGGGCTGCACGCTCTCGTCGGCGATTGCCGCGCTGTGGCCACAACAGGCAACGCTCGCGGACGCCGTCACGCAGGCGAAGGCGTATCTCACCGGTGCGCTGGAAGCGAGCGAGCGGCTCGACGTGGGCCACGGCGTCGGCCCGGTGCATCACTTCTGGCGCTGGTGGTGAATCCGGCGCGCCATGCCGGGTAGCGTCAGGAACCGCGTCGCTCGCGCGCGAAGGCCTGCGCGCGCGCCGGCCAATCGTCGGGGACGATGAAGCCGCGCGAGCGCTCGACGTAGCCGCCCGCGCCATCGGCGACAAAGGCGGCGACCATGACGGGCTCGGGGGTCCGCGTAAGGCCCAGACCTGCAAAGAGCTTCGCTGCCGTGACCGGCGCGGCCACGGCGGAGCGGGCCGCGAGGGTGTCCGCTTCTCCGTCTCCAGCGCGATAGAAAGAGGAGTCCGTGTTCGACGTCTCGGGCCGGATATGCCGCGGCGCAAGCCAGGCGAGCCGCGGCAGCGCGCTCCAACCGTCCGGGCCCTCGCGATCGGCAAAATCGGCCCAGTCGGCATGCGTGACCCACCAGCCGCGCCCATGCCGCGCGGCCAACTCCGGCGGATCGGCCGGCGCGGCGCCCGCCCCCTTGCCCGCGCGATAGAACAGCCAGCCCTTCACGAACATCTGCGCGAGCCACGGCCCCGGATACCCCAGCCACGCGAATTCCTCGCGCGCGCTCAGACGCAGTTGGTGGCCGAGCAGATGCGCGAACTTCAAATCGAAGCGGTCGCGCAGGTTCGGCCCAACGAAATCGGCGAGTCCAGGCGCCGCGCCCTCCTCCACGCCCGCGTGCAAATAGCACTTCACGGCCAGTTCCCAATGCAGCCGTTGGGCATCGCTCGTTTGCACGAGGAAATCGCACTCGCCCAGCGTGAGGCCTGCGCGCCGCAGCGCGACATTCGCTGCGACGAGTCGTGGCGCCGGTCCATGGGCGAGATACCAGCCGAGCAGCGTTTCGGCGTAACGGCCCAAGCGCGTGACGCGGGTTGCGTCGAGCGCAGCGTGCAAGCTCGCAGGATCGCGGTCGAGCCGTGCGAGCCAGGCTGCGGCAGCGCACGGCTCTTCTGCTCCAGTCCACGGTTCGGCAAGCGGCGCCAGTGGTTGCGCGCGCAACAAATCGGCGCTAAAGAGCAGCCATGCGAGATCGCGCACGGCTGGATCGGAGCAACGTTGGTGGAGCGCATCGAGCGGCATCGCGGCGCAGCCCGCACTGGCCCGGCCGCCCGGGGAGGCATGCGCGGGCCGCTGGAAGGTCATGGCGCGCCGCCGCCCGCCGCGCGCCAGGTGTCGCGCGCGAGGCACAGATCGGCCCACGCCTTCGACTTGTCGTGCAGGCTGCGCAACAGATACGCCGGGTGATAGGAGACGATCACCGGCACGCCTTCGTACTGATGCACGCGTCCGCGCAGCGAGGCGATGCTGCCATCGGTTTTGAGCAGGCTTTGCGCGGCAAAGCGCCCAAGCGCGACGATGATCTTCGGCTTCACGAGCGCCACCTGGCGCTGCAGATAAGGCTCGCAGCGCGCGACCTCGTCGGGCTCCGGATTGCGGTTGCCGGGCGGACGGCATTTGATGACGTTCGCGATGTAGACGTTCTCGCCACGGGCGAGCGACAGCGCGCGCAGCATGTTGTCGAGCAGCTTGCCCGCCTGGCCGACGAACGGCTCGCCGAGGCGGTCTTCGTTCTCGCCCGGCGCCTCGCCGATCAGCATCCATTGCGCCGCGCGATCGCCCACGCCGAATACCGTGTTGGTGCGCTTCTCGCACAGCCGGCAGCGCGTGCAGGTCGCGACCCGCTCGGCGAGCGCATCCCAGTCGAGCGTCGCGACGTCGTCGCGCGGCGCGCGCACGGGCGCCGGATCATGTGGCGGCGACGGCTCGGGCGCGGCGTCGAACCAGGCGAAATCGTCTTCGGTGAGCGGCGGGGGTTCCTCCGGTCCAGCCTGTCTGGACGCAAAGGCTGCGGGGCCGGAGGACGCTGGCGGCGCATCCGCTTGTGCTTGTGCTTGTGCGGTGACAGCGTGTTCGGGTGCATGCGTAGCGGCGCGCTCCATGACCGGCCGCGACGGCGCATCCATCCGGCGCTGTGCCGGCGCGGCGTCCCGCTCGGCAACGCTGTCGCCAGCGGCGCTCGCGGATCGAGCCGACAAACGTGCCACCGGCGCCGCCGCATCCACGACGCGCTCGCCGTCCTGCTCGCCGTCCGGCGTGGCCGACTGTGCCACCGGCCTGCCCCTGCGCACCCAGCGCGGCGCGAGGCCGAGTTCCTCCAGCGCAATCTCATCGAGCGGCATCCGCGCCCTCCAGTGCAAAAGTGAAGCGCATCACGATCGCGTCTTCACGGGTGTGATGGCGAGCCGGATAGTAATTCTTGCGCCGCCCGATGGTGACGAAGCCGAACTGCTCGTAAAGCCGGATCGCCCGATGATTCGACGGCCGCACCTCCAGCAACAGTCCTTCGAGCTTCTGCGCGCGCGCAATACGCACGCCTTCGCGCAGCAGCGCAAGGCCCGCGCCCACGCCCTGCGCCTGCGGCGCGACGCACAGATTCAGCAAATGCATCTCGTCGACGACGGGCATCAGCACGCTATAGCCAATCAACGTGCCCGTCACGTGCCGCATGCACAGGCCAAAGTAGCCGTTGCGCAGCGAGTCTTCGAAGTTGCCGCGCGACCAGGGAAATTCGTATGCCGATTTTTCGATGACGACGACCTCGTCGAGGTCGCTCTCGGTCATCTGCGAGAGGTAGCGGTCCGTCATCAGCACGCCGCTCATCGTCCGCCCTCGCGGGTGGCGCCCTGCGCGGCCTTGGCGGCCATGCGCTCGGCCGTGGTCTGCGCGACCTTGTTGCGCACGTATTCGGGCGCGGCCTCGTCGGCGCGCACCGTGCGGCCCGCCCGGAACGCCCGCAGCGCGGCATGGGCGAGCGGCAGCGCGTGCGGCAGCGCCTCGGCGTCGATGGTGCGCGCCGTCGTCGCGGCGACGAGGCGCGCGCCGAACGCCGCCGCGGCATTGCCCGCGAGCGTGAACGGCACGTCGGGCGCGGCGATGGCCTCGGGCGCGTCGAGCGACGCCGGGTGCAAGGTCCGCCAGTCGTCGGCGGCCGCGTCCCACGCGTAGTCGGCCCAGTACGCTTCGTCCATGCGTGCGTCGAGCGCCGCAAGCACGCGCATTGCCGCCGGATCGCGCAAGCGCGCGCTTTCGGCACAGACGAGCAGCGTGCTCACGGGAACCACCGGGATATCGAGGCCGAACGCGAGGCCCTGGGCGACGCCGGTGGCGGTGCGCAGGCCAGTGAAAGAACCGGGGCCCGCGCCGAAGGCGATCGCATCGCAGTCGGCGAGCACAAGCCCCGCTTCGCCCAGCAACTCGCCGATGGCGGGCAAGAGGCGCGTGCTCGAGACGGCGCCGGTCGCTTCGTGGCGCGTCCAGACGCGCGGCTCGGGCGGCGCCTCGCGCTTCGCGACGGCGCCGTTGGCGGAATCGGACGCGCCGCCAGCAGGCACGGCGGCGCGAAGCAGTGCGACCGAGCAATATTCGGTCGAAGTATCGAGGGCAAGCAGCACGATTTCAGTCATGACCGCTATTGTAATGCGCCGCCTTCACGCAGTCGCCGCCCAGGCATGGCCCATGCGCCGACGTCGCCGGCCTCACTAGAATGGAGCAATGGTTCCAGCCCCTTATCGAATACCGCTGCTACCATCGCCGGGCTGTCCCGATCACCCAGTGGAGGAAAAACCATGAGCGATGTGAACGCCCAATTCGAGCAGGCCCAGCAAGACGTGCAAAAGCTCCCCGAGCGGCCGGGCAATCTGACACTGCTACGCCTCTATGCGCTCTTCAAGCAGGCGACCGAAGGCGACGCGCACGGCGACAAGCCCGGCTTCACCGACATCGTCGGCAAATATAAGTACGAGGCGTGGGCCGCGCTGCAGGGCACCGCTCAGGACACCGCGAAGACGCAGTACGTCGAACTGGTCGAATCGCTCAGGAGCGGCGCCACCAGCTAGCGACGACAAGAAGCGGCGCGCAGCCCGACTGCTGCGCCGCACAACACGGCCTCGCGCAACGCGCCGGGCCGCTGGCACGCTCTTCTGGTACCCTGGCCGCGCCCTTTCCCCTCTTTTCGCCTGGCTATGGGCCCCCGGCGATACTTTACATATTGGCATCACACCCTCTGGCGCGCCGCAACAAAACGAGATACAATACGCGCTGCGTTGCGCTCCGGTCGCCTGTGCGATCAGCAAAACGCCTCGTAGCGTTAAGCTCCAATCCAGTTTAGAACCTGTCCCCTCCTGCCGTGGCCCTGTTTTCGGGCCGTCAACTATCAGGCTGGCGGTTGGCCAATCCCGGCTAAGCCGCACCCAAAACAGCTTCTAACGAAAATCCGCCCTTGCGTGCGGATTGCCCCCGTTTTTCGATTTGTTTGCACGATCTAACGACTTGGGTATGCCGATTGGCGCCGACGTTCTATTTCCTGTGTACCAAGGATTTTCATGACTTCGAGCAATACCCAAAGCCCCCTCGACGCGATCGCCAACGACGCCCTCGGTCTCGACGCCGCCGCCGCTTCCCCTGAAGCCGCCGCGCAAGCCGACGACACACCCGCAGGCCCGACGTTCGCATCGCTCGGTCTGTCGCCGGAGATCGTCTCCGCGCTGACCGCGGCGGGTTACAAGGCCCCGACGCCCGTGCAGGAACGCGCCATTCCTGCCGCCATCGCCGGCCGTGATTTGCTGGTCTCCAGCCCGACCGGCTCGGGCAAGACCGCTGCCTTCATGCTGCCCGCGATCGAACGTTTCGCGCAGTTGCAAAAGACGCAAGCCGCTCAACCGCGCGAGCCGCGTCCGCAAGGTCAAGCCGGCCAGCAAGGCCAGGGCGACCGCCGCCAGCGCCGTCCGCAACCGGTCGCGCGCCCCGGCCTGCTCGTGCTCACGCCCACGCGCGAGCTCGCCATGCAGGTGACCACCGCCGCATCGACGTACGGCCAGCATCTGCGCCGCCTTCGCACGGTCAGCATTCTCGGCGGCGTGGCCTATGGCCAGCAGCTCATGCTGCTCGCCAAGAACCCCGAAATTCTCGTGGCGACGCCGGGCCGCCTGCTCGATCACCTCGAGCGCGGCCGCATCGACCTGTCCGAACTCAAGATGCTCGTGCTCGACGAAGCCGACCGCATGCTCGACATGGGCTTCATCGACGACATCGACACGATCGTCGCCGCTACGCCCGAAACACGTCAGACGATGCTGTTCTCGGCCACGCTCGACGGCAAGATCGCGTCGATCACGGGCCGCCTGCTGAAGGATCCGGAGCGCATCGAAATCGTGCGCAAGGTCGAGGCGAACTCGAACATCGCGCAGACCGTACACTACGTGGACGACCGCGATCACAAGGATCGCCTGCTCGACCATCTGCTGCGCGATGCGAGCCTCGACCAGGCCGTCGTGTTCACGGCGACCAAGATGGACGCGGACCAGCTCGCGGGCAAGCTCGCCGACGCCGGTTTCGAAACGGCCGCGCTGCACGGCGATCTGCCGCAAGGCGCGCGCAATCGCACGATCCGTGCGCTGCGCGAGCGTCGCGTGCGCGTGCTCGTCGCGACCGACGTCGCGGCGCGCGGCATCGACATCCCGGGCATCACGCACGTCTTCAACTACGACCTGCCGAAGTTCGCGGAAGACTACGTGCACCGTATCGGCCGGACCGGCCGTGCGGGCCGCTCGGGCATCGCCGTGAGCCTCGTGCATCACGCCGAGCAAGGCGCGCTCAAGCGCATCGAGCGCTTCGTGCGCGCACCGCTGCCCGTCAACGTGATCGAAGGCTTCGAGCCGCGCAAGGCGCCCCCCTCGAACCGCGGCTTTGGCGGCCGTGGCCGTCCGGGCGGCGGCAATGGCGGCGGCCGTCGCTTCGGCAACGGCAACGGCAAGCCGGGTGGCTACGGCAACCGCGGCGGCGAGCGCAGCTACGGCGACCGTCCTCAAGGCGACCGTCCTCAAGGCGAACGCAGCTTTGGCGACCGCTCCAACGGCGATCGCAACGGCAACAGTTGGGGCAACCGCGCGGAAGGCTCGCGTGGCGGTTATGGCCAGCGTGAAGGCGGCTACGGCGCCTCGCGCGGCGAAGGCAACAACCGCGGTGGCTACGGCCAGCCGCGCGGCGACGGCTACGGCCGTTCGCGCGAAGGCTATGGCGCGCGCCGCAACGACGGCCCGCGTGGCGCACGTCGCGACAGCTAATCGCAGGTAGTCGGCCAGTCGGCGCGCGATTTCCGCCCGCCGACTCGCGTCGAAATCAAGGACCGGTGCTTTGTCACCGGTCTTTTTTTGCCCGCAGCCGACATTTCACAATACGAAAAATTTTTTTGCTTCGTAAAAAATCGTGCTGCGTGGCACAAAGACGCGCATTGCAAGATGGAAAATCGCTTTTCTTATTGCGAAATAATCATCATAAGCAATTGATTTTATTGATTTAAAAAACTCTAAAAATCCCCATTGCCCGTCTGTTGCGGGGCGATCGATTTGCCTAGACTCTTATATAAGAGTTCGCGAAACGAAACGCCTCCGGCGCAGTCCTCCAAGCGTCCCCTTCGCAAAGCTCAGCGGTTCAGCAGTTCCGATCAGCGGTTCACTTATAGGTAAACGAAGGAGCACACCATGTCGACTCGTCAACAGCAAGCACAGCAACTTCAACAGCAATGGGAAACGGATCCGCGCTGGAAGGGCATCAAGCGCAACTACACGGCTGAAGACGTGGTGCGCCTGCGCGGCTCGATCCAGCCCGAGCACACGCTCGCGAAGAACGGCGCCGAAAAGCTCTGGAAGGGCGTGAACACCGAACCCTTCATCAACGCGCTCGGCGCGCTCACGGGCAACCAGGCCATGCAGCAGGTGAAGGCCGGCCTCAAGGCCATCTACCTCTCGGGCTGGCAAGTCGCGGGCGACGCCAATCTCGCCGGCGAAATGTACCCGGACCAGTCGCTGTACCCGGCCAACTCGGTGCCGCAAGTGGTCAAGCGCATCAACAACACGCTCACGCGCGCCGACCAGATCCAGTGGTCCGAAGGCAAGAACCCGGGTGACGAAGGCTATACCGACTTCTTCCAGCCGATCGTGGCTGACGCTGAAGCCGGCTTCGGCGGCGTGCTCAACGCGTTCGAACTGATGAAGGCGATGATCGAAGCGGGCGCCGCCGGCGTGCACTTCGAAGACCAGCTCGCCTCGGTGAAGAAGTGCGGCCACATGGGCGGCAAGGTGCTCGTGCCGACGCGCGAAAACATCGCCAAGCTGACGGCCGCGCGTCTGGCCGCCGACGTCTGCGGCGTGCCGACCGTGCTGCTCGCGCGCACCGACGCCGAAGCCGCCGACCTCGTGACCTCCGACATCGACGACAACGACCGCCCGTTCCTCACAGGCGAGCGCACAGTGGAAGGCTTCTTCCGCACGCGCAACGGCCTCGAGCAGTCGATCTCGCGCGGCCTTGCCTACGCGCCGTACGCCGACATGATCTGGTGCGAAACGGGCAAACCGGATCTCGAGTTCGCGAAGAAGTTCGCGGAAGCGATCCACAAGGAGTTCCCGGGCAAGCTGCTGTCGTACAACTGCTCGCCGTCGTTCAACTGGAAGAAGAACCTCGACGACGCGACGATCGCCAAGTTCCAGCGCGAGCTGGGCGCGATGGGCTACAAGTTCCAGTTCATCACGCTCGCGGGCTTCCACTCGCTGAACTACTCGATGTTCAACCTCGCGCACGGCTATGCGCGCCAGAACATGAGCGCGTTCGTCGAGTTGCAGCAGGCCGAGTTCGCCGCCGCCGAAAAGGGCTTCACGGCTGTCAAGCACCAGCGCGAAGTGGGCACGGGCTACTTCGACGCCGTGACGCAAACGGTCGAGCGCGACGCATCGACCACGGCGCTGCACGGCTCGACGGAAGACGAGCAGTTCTTCGACAAGAAAGTGGCGTAAGACCACCTGCGGGGGCCACGGCTCCTGCTCTCTTCTGGCGCCGGAGGCACGGCGCGGCGGCCGGCTCGCATGACCTTGGCGGGGCGCGCCGGCTGCCGCCGCCGGACAGGCGCCGGTCGTCGCGCCACAGGCCTGTCCGTAGCAGGCCTGGACGCGACAAGGCAAGCCACGGAAGGCGCATGGACATCGGCCGTGCATGTCCATGCGCCGACTGCGGCACGAGCGGACGCTCAGGAGCAGACCCGCAGGCGTCCGCACACTTATCGATAAACGATCACCGGAATCTTCGTATGCGTGAGCACGCGCTGAGTCTCGCTGCCGATCAACAGGCTGCCCAGACCGCGCCGCCCGTGCGAAGCCATGAATATCACGTCGCAGCCGCAATTTTCGGCGGCTTCGATAATGCCGAGGTAAGGCGAAGGATGCACGCTCGTGCAGCTGTCGCACGTGACGCCCACGCTGTGCGCCGCCTCCTCCACCTCCTGCAGATGGATACGCGCCTCCCGCTCGCTGCGGGTCTGAAAGTCGCCGGGCAGCTCGATCACGACGTCGGCGTAAGGCGAGTACGGATATTGCGGCAGACACGCATAGGCCGTGACGCGGGCGCCCACGGTCCGCGCAAGGTCGATCGCGCCGTCGATCGCCTTCTTCGACAGGTCGGTGCCGTCGGTCGGCACGAGGATGTGCTTGAACATGGCGCCCTCCGTGCTTCCGTGTTCGTGTGCGTCTCCGGGCAACCTCGCGTTGCGCGCCGGAACGCCCTGAAATCGATTGTAGTGCGCGAATAATCGGCGCACGGCGCGCATGCGGGCATCTCCCCATATCGGAAACGCGGATGGATCTTTCAGGTCGCGAGCGCGCGGTACGCCAGCGACTCAATCCTGGCCCCAGTAACCCGGCTGACCGTAGGTATGCTTGAGAAAGTCGAGAAAGAGGCGCACGCGCAACGGCAGGTGACGGCGCTGCGGAAACACGGCGTGAATGCCGATGGGCGGCGCAGCGAAAGCGTCGAGCACGCTCGCGAGCCGGCCCGCCGCAATGTCCTCCCCGACCTCCCACCACGAGCGCCATGCAAGGCCATAGCCTTCGAGACACCATTCGTGCAGCACCGCGCCGTCCGAACATTCCATCGTTCCGGAGACGCGGATCGACACCACTTTGCCGTCCTGCTGGAAAGTCCAGCCGCGCTGCTGGTTGGTGCTCGCGCCGAAGGCGAGGCAGTTGTGTCGCGCCAGATCGGCGGGGGTTTCAGGCGCGCCGCGCCGCGACAGATACGCGGGCGACGCCACGCACACGCGCCGGTTTTCGCCGAGCTTGAGCGAGACGAGCGACGAATCGGGCAGCTCGCCCAGACGCACCGCGCAGTCGAAACCCTCGTTGACGAGGTCGACGAGCCGGTCCGAGAGATCGAGCGTGATCGTCACGTCCGGGTGCGCGGAGGTGAAATCGGGCACGAGCGGCGCCACGTGACGCCGGCCGAAGCCCGCCGGCGCGGAAACGCGCAGGTGCCCGCTCGCCTTCACGCCGCCCGCGGAGACGCTGGCCTCCGCGTTCTGCATGTCGTGAATGATGCGCTGGCAGTCTTCGAGGAACGCCGAGCCCTCGAACGTCAGCGTAATGCGCCGCGTGGTGCGTACGAAGAGCTTCACGCCGAGCCGCTCTTCGAGCGCGTCGATGCGACGGCCGATGATCGCGGGCGCGACGCCCTCGGCCTGCGCGGCCGCGGAAAGGCTGCCCTTCGCCGCGACGTTGGCGAAGGTCTCGATTTGTTTGAAGCGATCCATCGGAAATTCGGAAAAACAGTATTACAGAACGCGCTTGACGGCAAAGGTCTGTCTGGTCGTCAGATTAGGTGGGTAAAAGTAAAAGATCAAGTGATCATTCCCGTCTTTTTCAGTACTAGGACTCATGAATACAATTCATCCCGACCTCTGATGATGGAGTGCAAGGCTATGTCGGCCAGAACGACACCATGCGCGGCGCAAGCCGCGACACCCCGATTTCCCAAGGCTGCGATCTTCGACGCGTACGGCACGCTCTTCGACGTGCATTCGGTCGTCGCCGCAGCCGAACAGATGTTCCCCGGTCACGGCGACGCGCTCTCGCAGCTCTGGCGCCTCAAGCAGATCGAATACACGCAGTTGCGCACGCTCTCGGACCCCACCGGCGCGCGCTACCGCCCGTTCTGGGACATCACTGTCGATGCGTTGCGCTACGCGGCGCGGCGCCTGAACCTGTCGCTCTCCGGCGCGGGCGAAAAGCGTCTGATGGACGAATACGCCTGCCTTTCGGCCTTCCCCGACGCGCTGCCCGTGCTGCGCCGCCTGCGCGAGCCGCGCGAGGACGGCACGCGCATGGGCCTCGCCATCCTCTCGAACGGCAATCCGCAGATGCTCGACATCGCGGTGAAGAGCGCCGGCATGAACGGCCTGTTCGATCACGTCCTCTCGGTCGATGCCGTACGTGCCTACAAGCCGGCCGCCGCCGCTTATGCGCTCGGCACCGCCGCGTTCGACGCCGCGCCGCGCGACATGGTGTTCGTCTCGTCGAACGGCTGGGACGCCGCGGGCGCCGGCTGGTTCGGCTACACCACATTCTGGATCAACCGTCAGCGACTGCCCGCCGAAGAGCTCGGCGTGCCGCCGCACGGCACCGGCAGCGGCATGGCAGAACTCGCCGCCTTTCTCGAAACCGCTGTGCCTGCAGAGCGAAGCCGGACCGCGCCCCAGCCCGGGCGCGCGACGAAATCGTCCTGACTGGCACGGCCATTACAACAAGCACATTCAAAGTCTGACCGACCAAGGAGCAAGCAATCATGGCAAACACGTTGAAACTGCCGCAAGGCATGCAGATCACGGCTGAAATCCAGCCCGGCTTCGAAACCATCCTGACGCCCGAAGCGCTCGAACTCGTCGCGAAGCTGCACCGCGCATTCGAGCCGCGCCGCCAGCAGCTGCTCAAGGCGCGCGTCGAGCGCACGAAGCGCCTCGACGCCGGCGAGCGTCCCGACTTTCTGGCGGAAACGAAGTCGGTCCGCGAAGGCGACTGGAAGATCGCGCCGCTGCCGAAGGATCTCGAATGCCGCCGCGTCGAAATCACGGGCCCGGTCGAGCGCAAGATGATCATCAACGCGCTGAATTCCGGTGCGGACGCCTACATGACCGACTTCGAGGATTCGAACGCGCCGAGCTGGGACAACCAGATCACCGGCCAGATCAACCTCAAGGACGCCGTGCGCCGCACCATCTCGCTGGAGCAGAACGGCAAGACCTACAAGCTCAACGAGAAGACCGCCACGCTGATCGTGCGTCCGCGCGGCTGGCACCTCGACGAAAAGCACGTGAGCGTCGACGGCCAGCGCGTCTCGGGCGGCATCTTCGACCTCGCGCTCTACCTGTTCCACAACGCGAAGGAACTGATCGCGCGCGGCAGCGGCCCGTACTTCTATCTGCCGAAGATGGAGAGCCACCTCGAAGCGCGCCTGTGGAACGACATCTTCGTCGCGGCGCAGGAAAGCGTGGGCATCCCGCGCGGCACGATCCGCGCAACGGTGCTGATCGAAACGATCCTCGCCACGTTCGAGATGGACGAAATCCTCTATGAACTGCGCGAGCACAGCTCGGGCCTGAACGCCGGCCGCTGGGACTACATCTTCTCGGCGATCAAGAAGTTCAAGAACGACAAGGACTTCTGCCTCGCAGACCGCTCGCAGATCACCATGAACGTGCCGTTCATGCGCGCTTACGCGCTCGAACTGCTCAAGACCTGCCACCGCCGCAACGCACCGGCTATCGGCGGCATGAGCGCGCTGATCCCGATCAAGAACGACGCTGCGGCGAATGACAAGGCCATGGGCGGCGTGCGTTCGGACAAGGCGCGCGACGCCACCGACGGTTACGACGGCGGCTGGGTTGCGCACCCGGGTCTCGTGCCCATCGCAATGGAAGAGTTCGTGAAGGTGCTCGGCGACAAGCCGAACCAGATCGGCAAGCAGCGCCCCGACGTCAACGTGACGAGCAAGGACCTGCTCGACTTCCGTCCCGAAGCGCCCATCACCGAAGCGGGCCTGCGCAACAACATCAACGTGGGCATTCACTACCTGGGCTCGTGGCTCGCGGGCAATGGCTGCGTGCCGATCCACAACCTGATGGAAGACGCCGCGACCGCCGAAATCTCGCGCTCGCAGGTCTGGCAGTGGATTCGCTCGCCGAAGGGCAAGCTCGAAGACGGCCGCAAAGTCACGGCCGAACTCGTGCGCGACCTGATCCCGCAGGAGCTCGACAAGGTGAAGGCCGTGGTTGGCGGCGACACGAAGCCGTACGAGCGCGCTGCGCAAATCTTCGAGGAAATGTCGACATCGGAAAACTTCGTCGAATTCCTGACGCTGCCGCTCTACGAAGAGATCTGATCGTTCGCGCTGCTTGACGAATAGTCGATGAAAAGGGCCGGCGGATGCCAATCCGCCGGCCCTTTGTGCTTCTACGCTGCACGCCGCGGGCACGCTCCCACGACTGCGCTCGCTCACGCCTACAATGGTGCGGACAGCAACGCCCAGATCCGCCATGCCTTTCTCCTTGCCCGCCGCCGCGCCGCCCGCCGAATTCGCCGACATTCCGCCCGAATTCGAGCCGACGCCCGCGCACCCCATCCTCGTACGCTCCCGGCCCATGGCTGCCGGCGTGCGCATCGCGCTGCACACGCACGCGTGGGCGCAGCTCGCCTATGCGTCGCGCGGCGTACTGCGCATGGCGACGCCCGGCACGACGTGGATGGTCCCGCCCTCGCGGGCGATCTGGGTCCCGCCGTTCGTCACGCATGAGGTGGCGATCATCGAGGACGCGTTCCTGCGCACGCTTTATGTCGACGCGTCGGTGATCCCGCCCGGGCTCGGCGCCTGCCGCGTGGTGGAGGTGTCCGGGCTGCTGCGCGAGGCGATCGCCGCGTTCGACGAGCTCGGTATCGGCCCTGCGCGCGAGCGCCTGCTCGGCGCCGTTGCGCTCGACGAGATCACCCGCTCGGCGCCGCTGCCCCTCTCCGTGCCGATGCCCGTGGAAAAGCGCCTGCGCTCGCTATGCGAGGCGCTGCTGGCCGACCCCGCAGGCCCGGGTTCGCTCGAGTACTGGGCGGCGCACGTGGGCGCAAGTACCCGCACGATCGCGCGGCTCTTCCGGCAAGAGCTCGGCGTGAGTTTTTCTCAATGGCGCCAACAGGCGATCCTCGCGCGAGCGATTCCGCTCCTGAACCAGGGCAAGCCAATGGCCATCGTGGCGCAGGAGCTGGGCTACCAGAGCCAGAGCGCGTTTTCGGCAATGTTCCGGCGTGCGTTCGGCGAGAGCCCGCGCGCATTCATTGCGCGCGGAACCGGCGAGCGGGAGTCCGCTCCGCATGAGGAATACCTGGCGACCGACACGGCCGATGCCGCGCCCTCAACCGAATCGGGGATTGCGCGCCGCGACGCCTGAGCGCGAACCGGTACGCGCGGTAGCGCGGCCAGGACGGCCTTCGAGTGGACTAACCGTGCAAGCCCGTCAAACCTGCCGCGTCATGTGACGAATCGAGCCAAGACGCGCGAGGCGCGGCCCCGCGACCCGGTAGCCCATGCGCAAATAGAGCCGCGCCGCGGGATTGTCGACGAACACACGCAACTGCAACTCGCGCAGACCGCGCTCGCGGGCCCACCGATGCGACATGTCGAGCAGGAAGGTCCCCGCGCCGTTGCCGCGGTAGCCCTCGGCGATCTGCACGTCGCGGATGTGCAGCGAGTCGCCCTCTTGCGTCACACGCAGCACGCCGATGGCCTCGCCATCGAGTTCGAGGACGAAGTTCTCCGATTCGCGATAGCTCGCCAGAAAGAGATCGCCACGCCAGATCAGATGATGGCGCTGGTAGTAGCCCCCCATGTTCCGGCGCGTCAGCGACTCGGCGAACTCGAAGTCGTCCATGGTGGCGTGACGGAGCTGAAAGCGCGACGGGATGTCGTTCGGTGCGAACATGGCGGGCAACGCGGAAATTCGAAAGTTCCGACAACGCTACGATAACGCGCTCGCTCAAGCAATGGCCGTTTGTCCGTATCCGCGAGTATTGGAGAGGACTTGAAGGGGGAAGGAGAAATAGAAAAAGCCCGCTGGAAATCCAGCGGGCTTTGATTCTGGCGGAGCGGACGGGACTCGAACCCGCGACCCCCGGCGTGACAGGCCGGTATTCTAACCGACTGAACTACCGCTCCAGTCCTGCTT
>Ga0164242_10000928_pt1 | contig 34771 bp, 28 predicted proteins | sample OricomgcompostMG_FD_108783 | JGI IMG/M metagenome (GOLD analysis project Ga0164242, IMG submission 108783) | Miracle-Growth compost microbial communities from Emeryville, California, USA - Original compost - Miracle growth compost (MG) ... | reverse complement strand
TCACGGTGCTCAACGCGGTACTGCTCCTCGGATTCCGCATCCCCGCGGAGCGGCGGGCGCTGGCCGGACTGGACGCGGCGACGTGAGCCATGACGTCGACCTTCTCGTGGTCGGCGGCGGCCCGACCGGGCTCGCGACGGCGATCGAGGCGCGAATGCGCGGGCTCGCCGTCGCCGTCGTCGAGCCGCGTGCGGCGCCGGTGGACAAGGCGTGCGGCGAGGGGCTGATGCCGGGCGCGCTGCCGATGCTGGCGCGGCTGGGCGTCGATCCGCCCGGCCGGCCGCTGCTCGGCGTGCGCTACCTCGATGGGCGGCGGCGGGTCGAGCACCGATTCACGGCGCCCGGCCGGGGCGTGCGCCGCACGGAACTGCGGGCCGCACTGGCCTCGCGCGCCGCGGAGCTCGGCGCGACGATCCTGCCCGAGCGCCTGGAGTCCTTCCGGCAGGACGCCGACGGAGTGACGGGGGCCGGCATCCGGGCCCGGTACCTCGTGGGGGCCGACGGCCTGCACTCGACCGTGCAGCGCCTGGCGGGGCTGTCGGCGCCGGCGGCGCGAGCCCGCCGCTTCGGGCTGCGACGGCACTACCGGGTCGACGCCTGGACGGAGCTGATCGAGGTGCACTGGACGCCGACCGCCGAGATCTACGTGACGCCGGTGGCGGGCGGGCTCGTCGGACTGGCGGTCCTGGGACCCCGCGGCACGGACTCCGAGGCCGTCGTCGCGGCCGTGCCTGAGCTCGCCGCGCGGCTCGCCGGCGCGGAGCCGGCGACCGACCTGCGGGGGGCGGGGCCATTCGGGCAGCGGACGATCCGGCGCAGGGCCGGCCGCGTGCTGCTCGTCGGCGACGCCGCCGGGTATGTCGACGCGATCACCGGCGAGGGACTCCGCATCGGCTTCGCCCACGCCCGCGAGGCCATCGCCTGCATCGCGGAGGACCGGCCCGGGGACTACGAGCGCGCCTGGCGGACCGTGAGCCGCGACTTCCGCACGCTCACCTCGGCGCTCGTCGCGACGGCGACCTCGCCGCTTCGCGGGGCGATCGTGCCGACCGCCGTCGCGGCGCCCTGGGCGTTCGGGGCGATCGTCGACCGGCTGGCGCGGTGAGCCGTCGGCGGAAGGGGCCGGATCCGGGACCGGCCCCCGAATTCAGGACCCTTCCGCCGCCGCGAGGACCGATCGGCGCTCAGTCCCGCACGTAGCGGAGCAGGAGCTCGTCCCCGTCGCCGCGGAGCACGTGCGCGAGCCGCAGCTCCGCGTCGCCGATCAAGCCGTGGGCGATCCTGGGGCCCGAGCCGACGACGAGCCGCGGCTCGACCGTGAGGCACAGCTCGTCGATCGCGCCGCTCGCCGCGAGCGCGCCGAAGAACGACGGGCCGCCCTCGCAGAGGACGTCCGACCAGCCCTGGTCGGCGAGCACGGCCCGCAGCCGCGACGGCTCGACCTCGTCCTCGCCGCAGTCGACGAGATCGGCGACGGGCGCGAGCGCCGCGCGGGCATCGGCGGGGGCCGAGGCCACGGTCACGATGCGCGGCCGCACCGGCGCCTCGGTGAAGAGCGGCGAAGCGGGGTCGAGATCGAGGCGGCGACTCCCGATGACGAGGGCCGGGTGCTCGGCGAGGCCCAGTCCGCGCCGCCGTGCGCGCTGCCCCTCGTCGACGAGGGGCCCCTGGTAGCCCTCGCGCCGCACCGTGCCCGCTCCGACGAGGACCGCATCGGCGAGGCAGCGGAGCGCGTCGAAGACGACGGTGTCCGTTGCGGAGGAGATCGAAGCCGCCCGTCCGTCGTCGCCCGTCGCCGAGCCGTCGAGCGTCGTCACGAAGTTGACGCGGATCCACGGCCGATCCGCGGCGGAGCGCGCAGCCCCGGGGCGGCCGTAGCGCTCCACGAGCGCGTCCACGTCGAGGCTCGCTCGCCGCTCGGGGAAGATCTCGTCGATCATCGCTGCCTCAGTTCTGTCCGTGGTTGTGCCAGACGCGGGCCGGCTCGCGGAGGCCGAGGACCGCCTCCGCCATCCGGACGGCATCGACCGTCTCGGCGACATCGTGGGCCCGCACGATCCTCGCGCCCGCGATGACGCTCGCGACCGCGGCGGCGACCGAGCCGATGACGCGCTCCCCGCGCGGTCGATCGAGCGTCTCGCCGATGAAGTCCTTGTTCGAGACCGCGGCGAGCGTCGGGTATCCGAGGCCCACGATCTCCGGGAGCCGTCGGCTGATCTCGAGCGAGTGAAGCGTGTTCTTGTTGAGGTCGTACCCGGGATCGACGATGAGCCGATCGGCGCGGATGCCGGCCGCGAGACTGCGCTCGACGAGCCCCGCGAGGTGCGTGCGGACCTCCGCCACGACATCGCCGTACTCGGGCCGGGACGGCTCGCCTCGTGGAGGCCAGAGGCTGTGCGTGAGGACGAGCGCCGCATCGGAGGCGGCGAGGACCTCGGGCATCCGGGCGTCCCAGAAGCCGCTCGTGTCGTTGATGACCCCGGCGCCCGCATCGATCGCGGCCCGGGCGACCAGCGCATTCCCCGTATCGACCGAGACGACGACGCCGGCCCGGACGACCGCCTCGACGACCGGGACGACCCGGTCGAGCTCCTCCTGCTCGGAGACGGCCGGGCCGCGCCCGAAGGGCACGCCGCCGATGTCGACCCAGTCGGCGCCGAGCTCGACCGCGAGCAGCGCCGCCTCGACGGCCGCCTGGAGCTCGAACGTCGCGCCGCGGTCGTGGAACGAGTCCGGCGTCCGATTCACGATCGCCATGACGACCACCTGTCGGGCGAGATCGAACTTCCGCCCGCCGATCACCCGAGGGCGCGGGTCCTTGAGCGGGATCGCGCCGTCGAGGTTCACGTCCCGAGCGTAGCCGCGGGCAATGCCGATCGGGCCGGCCGGCGGACGCTCCCGGGGCGTTTTCGGGCGGCTGATAGGTTCGGTCTCGCGACGGCGGGAGGAACCATGCTGCAGGGCGACGACCGGGACCTCATGCGTGTCGTGCGCGAGTACCTGGAACACGTGAATGCGCTGAGCCGTCAGGAGCAGGGCACCGAGCGCACGCCGCTGGGCGACCTGATCAGCGAGCACCTCGGCCAGGATGCGCGCGGCCTGCCGGTCGTGCAGGAGCTCATCGCCGACCACCGCCTCGTCGATGCCGACATCGCGCTGGAGCACATCGCCGCCGAGACGGCCGGCAGCCTCGTCGGCGTGACCGGCGGAGAGCCGCGGCTGCACAGCGGCATGGCGGAGCTCGTCAGCAGCGCGCACTTCCGGTTCGCGCCCGGCCCGGTCGACTACGCCGAACGGGCGACGGGGCCCGAGAGCAGTCGGCGCGTCGTGGCGATGGGCGTCCGGCTCCTCGCGCACGAGGGACGACCCGTCGTCGTCGTGCAGCGCTCCGCGACGCCCCAGACCGGCCGGCCGAGCGCCGCCTTGGAAGTGATGGGCGGGGACGCCGCGACGGTGTCGTCGTTCCTCGAACGCGTGCGCCGGCTGATGATCGAGCACAGCGTGCTGCGCGGCCAGGTGCTCTCGTTCGTCCCCACCGAGTACGGCCGCGACGCGGGGGCGACCTTCCTCACCCGGCCTCAGGTCGCCGCCGATGAGGTCATCCTCCCCGACGGCCTGCTCGACGAGGTGGTCCAGCATGTCGCCGGGATCGGCGAGCATCGCGAGCTGCTCGAAGCGGCCGGGCAGCACCTGAAGCGCGGCGTGCTGCTCTACGGTCCGCCCGGGACCGGCAAGACCCTCACCGTCCGTCACCTCCTGTCGCGGACCGAGAGCGTCACCGCGGTGCTGCTCACGGGGTCGGGCATCCGGCTCATCGGTGCGGCCGCCGAGATCGCCCGCACATTCCAGCCGTCGCTCGTCGTCCTCGAGGACATCGACCTCGTCGCGATGGAGCGGCACGGGTCACCGCAGCCGCTGCTGTTCGAGGTGCTCGAAGCCCTGGACGGCCTCGCCGGCGACGCCGACGTCGCCTTCGTCATGACGACCAACCGCGCCGACACCCTGGAACGGGCCCTCGCGCAGCGCCCCGGGCGCGTCGACCTGGCGGTCGAGGTCCCGCTGCCGTCGACGCAGGAGCGCGAACGGCTCTACCGGCACTATTCGCGCGCCCTGCCGTTCTCGGACGAGGCGCTGCGCGCAGCGGCCGCGGCGACCGAAGGCGTCACAGCGTCCTTCGCGAAGGAGCTCATCCGCCGCAGCGTGCTCCTCGCCGCTGCCCAGGACGAGGAGGTGGCCGACGCGCACCTCACGACGGCGCTGGAGGATCTGACCAGCGCACGGCAGCGGCTCACCCGCAGCGTGCTGGGCGCCGGGCCGCAGGAGCAGGATCCCGGGGCCTTCGATGGCTCCGGTGGCGGCGGGTGGGTCGCGATGACTCGGGGCGGGGCGGTCTTGCGACCCGGGCCGTGACGGCTGACCCGTCGAGGGCTGGGAGGCTTGCGGGACCGTCGGCGATCGCTGACTCCGCGAGCGATCAAAAGGTCGGGGTGACAGGATTTGAACCTGCGGCCTCTTCCCGATCGGATCAAATCCTCGGATGATCACGGTCGTTGCCGGGCTTCCCTTGTGTTTACAGGGGAGTCAGCGTGTGACTGGTTCGATCGTAGCGGGTCGGTCCGGGTCGTGCTGGGACGTTTTCGTTGGGTAAACGTTGGGCGGATCGGACGCTAGGCGAGGTGCTGGCGCAGTGCGGTCTCGAGCAGCGGCAGGTGGGTCTCAATGACCTCACGAACGGTCGCGACGTCGACGCCGAAGTACTCGTGGACAAGGATGTTGCGGAATCCGCGAACCTGCGGCCATGGGATCTCCGGGTGTACATCGGTGATCTCCGCCGGCATCGCGTTCACCGCTTCGCCAATGTTCTGCAGGTTCCGCTCGATCGCGTCTTCGGCCATGTCGACCAGATCAGGATCGTCGCTGTCGAGTGAGCCGACGTACCGCCGGCACCGGCCGATCGCCTCGAGGACGTCGGCGATGCGCTCCGAGACGTCGCGGCTCACAGGGCGACCGCGTCCGCGAGCGCGGTCCGCGACACCGGATGCTTGAGGAGCTGCACCGGGAAGATGTCGATGTCGTCGCGACCGAAGAGCTGGCGGGTCTCCTCCATGAGGCCGGAGGCACGCATGAGCAGGTTGCCGTCGGCCGGATCCATCTCGACCAGGATGTCGATGTCGCTGTCTTCATGGGCGTCGCCGCGGGCGACCGAGCCGAAGAGTCTCGGGTTCGTCGCGTGGTACTTCGCGAGCAACGCCTCGAGTTCGTCACGACGTGCGTCGATGACCCCGCGCAGGGCGAGGCTCGGCGGCGTGACGATCGACATACATCCAGGGTAGAGCTCATATGGACGAACCGGGCGGGGTCCCGACACCAGTAATCGGCGGAAACCGCTACACATGGGTCCTATCTGGCGCGGTTTCTGTCGTCGTGAAACTCACGAAGTTGTCGTTGGCCAATTACTTAGCGTTAACGAAGACAACTTTGGAGCGGTCAAGCTAGAGCGATACGCCTCATTTCGCTGCCTTCGTCAGCTCCTCCTTCAGCGCAAGCCGGGCTGATCTCGGAGGGAGACCAGCCCGGCGATGCTGCACAGGACATTAAGGTCCTTTCCGTCAGCAGCGCACGAACCTCGGGACGATCGCCCTAAGCAGGACGAGTCCGGCAACGGCGAGGAACGGCCACGGGTTCGCGATGAACGCATCCCCGAACCCCTTCGCGAGGATGCCCACGCCCTGGGCGAAGCCCGACAGGAACAGCTCTCCGGTATTCGGCATATTTCACCTCCCTTCGGGGTGGCTCGGCGCTACGGCGCCTACTTGGACTTCTTGCCGGACGACTTGGTCTCGTTGACGGTCGTCTTCGGATGGCTCTTCACCGTCGACTGCTTGACGAAGCGGCCCGTGATCGCGCTGCGACCCTGCTTACCTGCGGCCATGATTCACCTCCTTCTCGATTTCGACTCGATGAGTCGATAGTAAAACACTAGCGCGTCACATTCGAGTGGATGCGTCGAATCTGCAACAATCGCGTCATGGCGAAGGCAACCGTGGACCCGGCGCTCCTCTACGCAGCGCTCAATGCAGCCCGCCAGGAGCGCGGCGCATCTTGGCGCTCCCTGGCCGCAGAGATCGGCGTAAGTCCGTCTCTGCTCTCTCGAATCGCAAACGGCCAGAAGCCTGATGCCGACGGATTCGCAACCATCGTCCGGTGGCTCGGCATCCCCGCGGAAGAGTTCTTCGTCGGTGACGACGTACCGGCGAAGCAGCCGGCACTGATGGCCCAGCTTGCGCCGCTCCTTCGCGCCCGTAAAGACCTCGACGAAGCCGACATTAAACACCTCGAGCAGCTCATCGCTGCGGCACTGGAACGAGCTAAAGCCAAGCGGTAACCATGCGGCGCGGGTTCAAAGCACAAGCGACGCGACTCGCTCTGGAGATCCGGAGCGAGTTCTCCACCGTTGCCCGCGCAGCTTTCGATCCATACGCCTACTTCCAGGAGTATGGGATCGACGTCATCACCATTGGAGAGCTTGAAGGCCCTGCTCGCGATCACTTTTACCTGCAACTAGGCGGGACGCTTTCCGGAGCGCTGATCCCCACCGGCACCGGTTTCATCGTGCTCGACAATGACGCCCATCCAATGACACGGCGCCGAGCCACTGCGGCGCACGAGCTTGCGCACCACGCCCTTGAGCACGAATTCACGGCATCGATTTCACTCAGCGAGCGAAAGTGCGGACTCGGTGGCGACCAGGAGTCCGAGGCCGACGTGCTGGCTGGTGAACTGCTCATCCCCTTCGAGAGTGCTAAGGCACATGCCTTCGCCGGGTGGACGGATGAGCAAGTGGCGGAGCAGTACGGCGTCAGCATCGAGTTCGCGAGGTGGCGAATGAACGCCAGCGGGGCCCGAAAGATCGCCAGTCGCGCGCAGCAGCGACGCGCTTCCTAGTGATACCAGCGGCGTTCCATGTTCGGCGTTGACCTGTTCAATCCAGGCCCGCCTTCCAGTTGCAGAGAGTCCAGCAACTACCGGGCCGGGAGGTCGATCAGATGGTCGGGGTGACAGGATTTGAACCTGCGGCCTCTTCGTCCCGAACGAAGCGCGCTACCAAGCTGCGCCACACCCCGTGGCTGCCGCGAATGCGACCGGTCGAGTCTACCGGATCGGCCGGGATGCTGGGGCCGGCGCTCGCGCGCGACGGCGCCCGCGCATTCACCGCTCTCGTCCCGGCGGACGTCTCTTGAAGCCAGGAAGTGGCCGAGGCGGGACCGCCCCCACGGTCCCGCCTCAGGATTTGCTTCCGCGCTCCCCGACTTCCCCCGAAGTCTCCCGCTTCCGCCCGCGCTTCCCGCAGTCCCCCGACCGCCGATCTCACGTGCCGACGCCATCCGATCCCCCGAAAGGACCGCGCCGTTGCGACTACATACTTGCGGAAGATCAACCATTCGACCAAGGGCCGAAAGTCCCGGACGCGCTAGCGGACCGATCCGGAGCCCGCCGAGTACTCGCCCCGCGGCCGCCAGTCGCCCGCGAGCAGCCCCTCGGACTCCTGCAGATAGCAGGCTGGGCAGAGCGACTCGTAGACGACCTCGCCCGCCTCGATCGCCACCTGGTCGCCGTCGAAGACGAAGCGACCGTCGACCTTCCGGCCGTTGAAGAGCGCCTTCCGGCCGCAGCGGCAGATCGTCTTCAGCTCCTCGAGGGAATGCGCGACCTCGAGCAGGCGGCGCGAGCCCGGGAAGGCCAGCGTCTGGAAGTCGGTGCGGATCCCGTAGGCGAGGACCGGGACGTCCTCGATCACGGCGATCCGCAGGAGATCGTCGACCTGCGCCGCGCTGAGGAACTGCGCCTCGTCAATGAGGAGGCAGGCGACGGCATCCCCCGTGGCCTCGAGCACCCGGGCGCGCTCCCGCTCGAAGACCGCATGGACGTCGTCGTCGGGCGCGATCGTGAAGTCGACGTCGCGCACGACCCCGAGCCGGGACACGATCTGCCGATCGCCCTTCGTGTCGACGACCGGCTTCGCGAGGAGGACGCGCTGGCCGCGCTCCTCGTAGTTGTACGCGGCCTGGAGCAGCGCGGTCGACTTCCCGGAGTTCATCGCCCCGTAGCGGAAGTAGAGCTTGCTCACTCCTCGTCTCACCTCTCGCTCAAGGGATCGTCAGACGAGCTCGAGCGCCTTGCCGGTCGCCTCGTACGTCGTCTCCGCGCGGCGCGGATCCGCATTCAGCTTCGAGCCGTAGCTCGGCACCATGCGCTGCAGCGTCGGCTCCCACTCGGGCAGCCGGTCGGGGAAGCACTTCCGGATGAGGTCGAGCATGATCGGGAGCGCCGTCGAGGCGCCCGGGGACGCGCCGAGCAGGCCCGCGATCGAGCCGTCCGCGGCGGCGACGACCTCGGTGCCCAGCGCGAGCACCGCCTTGCCGTCGGGGCCCTTCTTCATCGTCTGGACGCGCTGGCCGGCGACGATCTTGTGGAACTTCGACGGGTCGACGCCGGGCGCGAAGTCGAGCAGCGCGCGGTTCTGCTTCGCCCGGCTCGCGAAGACCTCGCCGAGCAGGTACTTGACGAGCCCGAACTCCTTGACGGCGACCCCGAGCATGACGGGGATGTTGTGCCAGCGGAGACTCGCGAAGAGGTCGAACAGCGAGCCGTGCTTGAGGAAGTTCGTCGAGAATCCGGCGTACGGGCCGAACATGAGGCTCTTCTCGCCGCCGACGACCCGCGTGTCGAGGTGCGGGACTGACATCGGCGGCGCCCCGACCGACGCCTTGCCGTAGACCTTCGCCTCGTGCCGCGCGACGAGGTCGGGGTCATCCGTGCGCAGGAAGAGGCCGGAGATCGGGAAGCCGCCATAGCCGCGGATCTCGGGGATGCCGGACGACTGCAGGAGGCGGATCGCCATGCCGCCCGCGCCGATGAACACGAAGTTCGCGGTGACGACGTCGGACGTGCTCCCGACCTCGTGCCGGACGTTCAGCCGCCAGCCGCCGCCCTTGCGGCGCTTGACGCTGCGCACGTGCTGCTCCATGCGGAGGTCGGCCCCGCGCTCGACGAGCGCGTCGATGAGGTCGTGCGTCTGCGCGCCGAAGTCGACGTCGGTGCCGGCGGTGATCCGGGTCGCTGCGATCGGCTGATCCTTGCGCCGGCCCGGGATGAGGAGGGGCGCCCACTGGCGGATGACCGCCGCGTCCTCCGTATACTCCATGCCCGCGAAGAGCGGCTGGTCCTTGAGGGCCTCGTAGCGCTTGCGGAGGAACGCGACGTTGTCCTCGCCCCACACGAAGGTCATGTGCGGCACCGGATTGATGAAGTCCTTCGGCTCCGGGAGCACGCCCTCGTTCACGAGGAACGACCAGAACTGCCGCGTCAGCTGGAACTGCTCCGCGATGTCGATCGCCTTCGTGATGTCGAGCGACCCATCGGGCCTCTCCGGGGTGTAGTTCAGCTCGCAGAACGCGCTGTGACCCGTGCCGGCGTTGTTCCACGGGTTGCTCGACTCCAGGGCCACGTCGGACAGGCGCTCGAAGATGCCGATCGTCCACGTCGGCTCGAGGCGCTGGAGGAGGGTGCCGAGGGTCGCGCTCATGATCCCGCCGCCGATCAGGGCGACGTCATAGTGCTGACTCACCACGCCAGTTTAGTTCGGGTGAATGCGCGTCCCCGCCGGGTTGCGCTCAGGCGACGGCGGTCGCGAGGCGGGCCGCGACGAGCTCCGCGACCTGCACCGCATTCAGCGCGGCGCCCTTGCGGAGGTTGTCGTTCGAGATGAAGAGCGCGAGGCCCCGGCCGCCCGGCACCGACTGGTCCTGGCGGATGCGGCCGACGAGGCTCGGGTCGACGCCGGCCGCGTCGAGCGGCGTCGGCACGTCGGCGAGCTGCACCCCGGGCGCATCGGCGAGGAGCTCGCGCGCGCGGTCCGGGGTGATCGGTGCCGTGAACTCCGCGTTGATGCTGAGCGAGTGCCCCGTGAAGACCGGCACGCGGACGCACGTGCCGGACACGCGGAGGTCCGGCAGCTCGAGGATCTTGCGGGACTCGTGGCGGAGCTTCTGCTCCTCGTCGGTCTCCTCGGAGCCGTCGTCGACGATCGAGCCGGCGAGCGGGAGGACATTGAATGCGATGGGCTTCGCGAACTTCTTCGGCGCGGGAAGCGTCACCGAGCGCCCGTCGCGGACCAGGCCCATGAGGTCCTGCTCCGCGCCGGCCTCGACCTGCTCCTCGAGCTCCTCCCCGCCGGCGAGGCCCGCTCCCGAGACGGCCTGGTAGGTGCTCACGACCAGCCGCTCGAGCCCCGCCTCGCGATCGAGGACCTTGAGGACGGGCATGGCGGCCATCGTCGTGCAGTTGGGGTTCGCGATGATCCGGCGACCGCTCTGGCTGAGCGCCGCGTCGATCGCATGCGCATTCACCTCGCTGACGACGAGCGGGATCTCCGGGTCCTTGCGCCAGGCGGACGAGTTGTCCACGACGACGACGCCGGCAGCCGCGAAGCGCGGCGCCTGGACCTTCGACATCGTCGCGCCCGCGGAGAAGATCGCGATGTCGAGGCCCGACGGGTCCGCCGTCGCCGCGTCCTCGACGACGACCGTCGTGCCGTCGAACTCGAGCGTCTTGCCCGCGCTCCGCTCGGAGGCGAAGAAGCGGATCTCCGCGATCGGGAACTTCCGCTCGACGAGGATCTCGCGGACGACCGCGCCGACCTGACCGGTGGCGCCGACGACGCCGAGACGGATCCCATTGCTCATAGCGGGCGATTCTACCGGCCGGGCCCGGGCGTTCCCCGGCCTCGGCCTCCACGTCCGCACCGCGCATTCCCCCGCTCCCAGACCATGCCGCCGAACCGCGCCTCCAGCGCCGAACCGGCTGCGGATCGACGCGCGGTTCGGCGGGTGCCGCGCGGCTCGGCGGCCATCCGAGCGACCGCTCACATGCGCGGTCGGCGGCCAGCTGTCCACAGCGCGGGTGGCGTGGGCTTCGCGTTCGGCGAGCGGGCCGTGAGCATGTCGGGGGTGATCACGCCCATTCCGCTCCTCAGCTCCCGCGAGCTCGTCGACGCGGGCCAGTCCGCGCATCGGCTCGAGCGGCGGACGCGCACGGGCGAGCTGATCCGGCTCCGCCCGGGCATCTACGCCGATGCGGGGGAATGGGAGCGCTTGTCGGCGTTGCAGCAGCATGAGGCACGAATGCGCGCGCACCGGATGCTCCACCCGGACGCCGTCTTCATGCGGGAGTCGGCGGCCGTGGCGCACCGCATCCCCCTCTTCGGCGAGCTCGATCCGAGGCCGCAGGTACTCGTCGTACCGGACGGCACGCGCTCGACGGCATGGACGCGCACCGTGGAGCGCGGAGGGCCGACGCCGACGGTCACGACAAGCGGCGGGTTCCGGTCCGCGGATGCCGCGGAGACGGTGATCGAGCTCGCGGCGTCCGGCTCGCTGCTGCGGGGCATCGTCGCGATCGATCACGCACGCGGGAGCCTTGGGATCGGACTCGATCGTCTGGAGGCGGCGGTCGGATCACGGCGACCGTTCCGCGGCGTGCGTCGCGTGGATCTGGCACTCGCCCGATCGACGGGACGGTCCGAGTCGCCGCTCGAGTCGCTGGTCATGGTGCGATGCCGCGACCTCGGCTTCGCGGCGCCGGAGCAGCAGACCGAGATCGGAGTGAACGGTCGGCGCTATCGGGTGGACTTCAGCTGGGACGACGGCCGGATCGTGCTCGAGGCGGACGGCCGGACCAAGTACCTCGAGCTCGCCGGCGACCGATCGGCCGCCGAAGTGGTGCTCGCCGAGAAGGCTCGCGAGGACGAGATCAGGACGGTCGTGCGTCGCTTCGGACGAGTCGACTGGTCATCGGCGCTGCGGGGCGGCCCGCTCGAGTCGGTGCTGCTCCGCCTCGGCGTGCCGCGCATTCGGTCCCGCACCGCCCTGACCCGCTGACCGCCGGCACTCCCCCGCCGCCTGACCCGCCGGCACTCCCCCGCCGACCGGCCACCGGCACTCCCCCGCCGACCGGCCACCGTTTTCGGAACCGCGCGCATTCCGCCGAACCGCGCGTCGATCAGCGGGCGGTTCGGCGGAATGTGCGCGGTTCGAAGGAATGAGGGACGCGGCTCGGCGGAATGTGCGCGGCTCGGCGGAAGGGGGCCGGGGGCCGGGCGGCGGTGGGAGGGCCGGGGCGGGGGGCGCCGGTCAGCGGCCGGTGCCGCCGTAGACGATCGCCTCGTCGTCGGCGTCGAGGCCGAAGGCGGTGTGGATCGCCTGCGTCGCCTGCTTCGCGAGCTCGGCACGCGTCACCACCGAGATGCGGATCTCGGAGGTCGTGATCATCTCGATGTTGATCCCCGCATCGTAGAGCGCGGTGAAGAGGGCCGCGCTCGTGCCCGCGGAGGAGCGCATGCCGGCGCCGACGACGGAGATCTTCGCGATGTTCGCATCCTGGACGAGGCCGGTGAAGCCGATCTCGGGCTTCGCCGCCTCGAGCGCCGCGAGGACGCTCGCGGCGTCGCCCTTCGCGAGCGTGAACGAGATGTCGGTGAGGCCGGTCGCGGCCGTCGAGACGTTCTGGACGATCATGTCGAGGTTCGCGCCCGAGTCGGCGACCTCGCGGAAGATCCGCGCCGCCTTGCCGGGGATGTCGGGCACTCCGACGACGGTGATCTTCGCCTCGGAGAGGTCCGTGGCGACGCCGGAGACGACGGGCTCCTCCATCGTTCCCTCCTTCTCGTTCGTGACGATCGTGCCCTCGAGCTCGCTGAAGCTCGAGCGGACGTGAATGGTGACGCCGTGCCGGCGGGCGAACTCGACCGCGCGGATGTAGAGCACCTTCGCCCCCGCGCCGGCGAGCTCGACCATCTCGTCGGTCGAGATCCGGTCGATCTTGTGGGCCCTCGGGACGACGCGCGGATCGGCGGTGAAGATCCCGTCGACATCGGTGTAGATCTCGCAGACCTCGGCGCCCATCGCGGCCGCGAGCGCGACCGCGGTCGTGTCGGAGCCCCCGCGACCGAGGGTCGTGATGTCGCCGGTCTCGCGGTTGAAGCCCTGGAAGCCCGCGACGATCGCGACGTAGCCCCTCGCGATCGCCTCCTCGACCCGCCGCGGCGTGACCTCCTGGATCCGGGCCGAGCCGTGGCGCTCGTCGGTGATCATGCCGACCTGCGAGCCCGTGTAGCTGCGGGCGGCGACGCCCAGCTCATTCACCGCCATCGCGACGAGCGCCATCGAGATCCGCTCGCCGCTGGTGAGCAGCATGTCGAGCTCGCGCGGAGCCGGCTCCCCTTCGACGACCTCGTGCGCGAGATCGAGCAGCTCGTCGGTCGTGTCGCCCATCGCCGAGACGACGACGACGACGTCGTGGCCCGCGCGCTTCGTCGCGGCGATCCGCGCGGCGACGCGACGGACGCCCGCGGCGTCGGCGACCGAGGAGCCGCCGAACTTCTGCACGATGAGGCTCACAAGGCACCAATCCTATTCGGCCGATCGGTCCGCCTTCGCGCCCCGCATTCACTGCCGGGGATAAGGACAGATCGCGTCTCTGCCTGAGGACGAGAACCATTCCTCAGGCAAGGACTGCGATCACCGTGAGGCGAGGAACGCCTCGATCGCCTCCGCAGTGTGCTCCCAGCCGTCGACGGCCGTCGAGCGGATGCCGAGCGCGAGGACGGGGTAGTCGTTCCCCGCCTCGTCGAGCCGGTCGCCGACGAACGCCATGTCCTCGAGCGGGATGCGCGTGAGATCGGCGAGCTTCCGCATGCCGTAGGCCTTGTCGATGCCCTTGCGGGTGATGTCGACGCTCGTCGAGCCCCCCGAGCGCACCTCGAGCTGCGGGAGTCTCGCCGCGACGGCGGCGGCGAGCGCATTCTTCTTCGCGTCGTCCGGGTCCCACGCCTTCTTCGATTCGACGGGCGCGTGCTGGCCGAGTGCCGAGAAGGTGATCTGGCTGCCGCGGTCCTCGAGGACCGGGCCCCAGGTCTGTGCGCGCGGATTCGCGGGCTCCCAGTAGCCGAGCCGGCGCGCCTCCTCCTCGAGCACGGTCATCGCCTCGGCCCGCTGCGCGTCCGACAGCTCCTCGGCGTACTGGCGCCGCCATTCGTGCTCCTCCCAGCGGTAGTACTGGGTGCCGCAGGTCGGCAGTAGGTGCAGCCGGCCGAAGCCGAACGCCGCCTGCTGCGCGCTCGCGCCCCGCTCGAGGCCCGCGACGAGCTGCGTCTCGAACTGCCCGAACTGTCCGCCGGAGATGACCGCCACCGGCACGACGGCGAGGAGCCGCCCGAGCAGAGCGCCCATTCGCGGATCGAGCTCCGACTTGCTCGGCGCGAGCGTATCGTCGAGATCGAAGGCGACGAGGCGGGCGTCGACGGGAATGGCGGGCACGAGCACGGTCCGACAGCCTACCGTCCTGCATCGTGGCGCGGGACCTCCGATCCCTACGCGACGACCCGTCGCCCCTCGAAGGCCCGGCCGAGCGTCACCTCGTCGGCGTACTCGAGGTCGCCGCCGACGGGCAGGCCCGAGGCGAGGCGGGAGACCTTGAGCCCCGGGAACTGGAGGAGGCGCGTGAGGTAGGTCGCGGTCGCCTCGCCCTCGACGTTCGGGTCCGTGGCGATGATGACCTCCTGGACCGTGCCGTCGCCGAGTCGCGCGACGAGCTGCGCGATCCGGAGATCGTCGGGGCCGATGCCGTCGATCGGATTGATGGCGCCGCCGAGCACGTGGTACAGCCCCTTGAACTCCCGCGTCCGCTCGATCGCGACGACGTCCTTCGCCTCCTCGACGACGCAGATGAGCGCCTGGTCGCGGCGTGCGTCGCGGCAGATCGCGCAGCGCTCGGACTCGCCCACGTTCCCGCAGATCTCGCAGAAGCGGACCTTCTCGCGGACCTCCGTGAGGAGCGTCGCGAGCCGGCTCACGTCGAACGACTGGGTCTGCAGGATGTGGAACGCGATGCGCTGCGCGGACTTCGGGCCGACGCCGGGGAGCCGGCCGAGCTCGTCGATGAGGTCCTGGACGATGCCGTCGTACACGGCTCAGGCCTCCCGCTCGCCGGGGTCGTAGTCGTATGGCGGCTCGGGGGCGAAGTCGAAGGACGGCGCGCCGGTGAATGAGGGCTCGGCCTGGGCGGTGATGCTCGCGCCGCCGTCCGTCGCGCTCGATGGCAGCGGGACGTCCTCGATGTGCCGGGCCCCGAGGAGCTGGCGGACGACCGCTTCGCCATACTGCTGCGGGGCTTCGAGCTCGACGACGGGCTCCGTCGCCGGCTGCGACGCCGCGGGACGTGGCGGCTGGAACCCGGCCCGGGTCGAGGGAGTGGGTTCGAGACGCGTCCCGACGGGGCGCTCCTCGGCCATCGGCGCAGCCGCGTCGACCGCCTCCTCGGCCGAGCCGGTCGGGATCTTGGCGACGACCCAGTCGGTCGCGGCGCCGGCCGCCTCGATCCGAGGGCGGGATGCGCCTCCGGCCGCTCCCGATGCGGGCCGAGCCGGACGCGCGGGCGCTTCGTCTCGCGCCTGCGGCGCTCGCCCGGGCGCGACCGGAGCGGGGTCGGACGCGATGGTCGGGATGACCCCCGTCGAGTCGAGGCCCGCCTTCGCGGTGAATCGCACCCGGACGCCGAGCACCGCCTGGATCGCCTCGCGAAGCGACTCGGACTGCGGGCGGAACGCCTCGATGTCGCCCTGCGTCGGGAAGCTCAGTGCGAGCACCTCGTCCGCGTAGTCGCGCACCGTCGCGCGCTCCGCGACGAGCCAGGCCGTCCGCTTCCGCGTCTGCAGGTCGGCGAGGACCTGCGGCCAGGCGTGGCGGATCTGCTCGGCGGTGACGGGACCGGATGCCGGTGCGGCTGGCGGGGCGGAGGCCGGTGGGGCGGACGCCGGTGCCTTCCCCGGCGGTGCAGCGGCGGCGGCCTCCGCCACCGGTGCGGAAGCAGGTGCCTCTCGTGACGGCGCGGAGGGAGTAGGAATGCGCGGGGGGAGTGCGTTCCGTGTCGATTCGTACTCCGCCGACGCGTTCGCACTCCGCTCACGGGGGTCCGCCACCGGGGCGGCTTCTGTCGCGCCGGCGCCGTCGACGCCGAGCGAGACGAGGAGCCGCGCCGCGAGGAGCTCGAGGTGCAGGCGCGGCGAGGTGGCGCCGGTCATCTCGGTGAGCGCGTCGTTCGCGATGTCGGCGGCGCGCGAGATCTCGGCGGCCGTGAACGACTCCGCCTGCTTCGTCAGTGCGTCGAGCTGGTCCTGCGGCACGCCGCGGAGCAGCTGCGCCGCCCCGGCCGGCGAGGCCTTCGCGACGATGAGATCGCGCAGCCGCTCGAGCAGGTCCTCGACGAAGCGCCGCGGGTCCTGACCCGTCTGCACGACGCGATCGATCCCGGTGAACACCGCTGGCGCATTCCTGGTCCCCATCGCCTCGACGATCTCGTCGAGGAGCGCGCCGTGCGTGTAGCCGAGGAGCGCGACCGCCCGCTCGTAGCCGACCGTCGAGCCCTCCGAGCCGGCGATGAGCTGGTCGAGCAGCGACAGCGTGTCGCGGACCGAGCCGCCGCCGGCGCGGACGACGAGCGGGAGGACCCCCGGCTCGACGGCGATCCCCTCCGACTCGCAGAGCTGTGCGACGTAGTCGAGGAGCACCGCGGGCGGCACGAGCCGGAACGGGTAGTGATGCGTCCGCGACCGGATCGTCCCGATGACCTTCTCCGGCTCCGTCGTCGCGAAGATGAACTTCACGTGCTCCGGCGGCTCCTCCACGATCTTCAGCAGCGCGTTGAAGCCCTGCGGCGTGACCATGTGGGCCTCATCGAGGATGAAGATCTTGTACCGGTCGCGCGCGGGTGCGTAGACGGCGCGCTCCCGGAGGTCGCGGGCGTCGTCCACCCCGTTGTGCGAGGCCGCGTCGATCTCGACGACGTCGAGCGAGCCGCCGCCGTCGCGCGACAGCTCGATGCAGGACGGGCACGTGCCGCATGGGGTGTCCGTCGGGCCCTCGGCGCAGTTCAGGCAGCGGGCGAGGATGCGCGCCGACGTCGTCTTCCCGCACCCGCGCGGCCCGCTGAACAGATAGGCGTGCCCCACGCGATCGGTGCGCAGCGCGGTCCGCAGCGGGTCGGTGACCTGCGACTGCCCGATCAGCTCGCCGAAGGTCTCCGGCCGATAGCGGCGGTAGAGGGCGGCGACCATCCGCCCATCGTATCGGCGGCCACTGACATCGCTCCGGCTGCCGAGGGGCGGGTGAATGCGGAGTGCGAGCCGGACGACGAGCCGCCGGCGAGGAGTCGCGTCGAGCGCCGCTCAGTACCCGAGGATCGCCGCACGGGCGATGAGCGCGAGGCCGACCGCGGACACGACGATCGAGAGCCCGAAGCCGCCCATCGTGAGCAGCGCGAGACGCCGCGAGCGCTTCGAGACGGAGGCGAGGCCGCCCGTGAGACGGTCGACGGAGCGGGTCTCCAGCGCTTGCGTGCGGGCCGGCGGCCGCGGGATCTCGCGAATGCGATAGGTCGAGACGGCGCCGGCCCCGGACGCGAGGACGGCGCGACCGCCGTAGCCGGGTGGGACGGGCGCAGGCTTGAGGGCGCGGCGCTTGCGTCGTCTCGGCGCGACCATGACCGGCTTGACCGCGGCGGAGCCGGACTCGACCCGATTCGTCGGGATGTCGCCCTCGGTCCGGAGCGGATCGACGGGTCGAGTGCGCGCGTGCTCCGCGTCGCGAGCGGGCGCATGCTCCGCCTCGCGAGCAGGCGCATGCTCCGCCTCGGGAGCAGGCCGGTGCTCCGCCTCGGCGGAGGCCGCCGCGCGAGCGACGGCGGTCGGATCGTCGTCGCGGACGACCTCGACCGTCTGGTCGGCGTCCTTCGCGACCACGAGCGTGTCGTCATCGGGATCCGCCGCGGCCACGACGACCGTGTCGTCATCCGCGTCGGCCGCATCCGTCCCCTCGGGCGCCGAGTCCTCCGCGGGCTGGGTCGTCGAGGTGTCGACGGGGACGATGACCGTGTCCTCATCGGCCTCCGCCCCGTCCGTTGCGGGCGCCTCCACGGCCCCGGCCTCGACGACGGCCCCGGCCTCGACGACGGTCTCGTCCTCGTCCTCGTCGTGGCTTCGCCTGGCCCTCGCGGTGTCGTCGTCCTCCGTCGGCTCGGGCACGCCATGCGTGCGACGACCTCCGGTGCGGACGATCGTCGTGTCGCCCTCCTCGTCGTCGCCGGGCTCCGGCGCGGCCCGCAGCAGCCCGATCGTGTCCTCGACCTCGTCCGCCGGCCTGCGCTCCTCGGTCACGACCGGACCTCCACGGGGGCGGTCGAGTCGTCGAGGAAGTCGTTCCCACGTCCGGCGATCGTCGCCGCGGCGTCGAAGTCGACGCCGCCCGCCACGACGTCGACGACGAGGACGGAGATGTTGTCGCGGCCTCCGCTGCGCTTCGCGAGCTCGACGAGCGCGTCCGCGACGGAGCCCGGCGCACCGCCCGGGGCCATGGTCAGGCGGATGAGCTCGTCGGGCACCTCCGAGGTGAGACCGTCGGAGCAGATGAGGAGCCGCTCCCCATTCCGCACCGGCATCGTGTACGAGTCGGCCTCGGCCTCGGCGGCTCCGATGGCACGAGTGATGACGTTCCGGTCCTTGAAGACCGCGAACTCCTCCGCCGTGATCCGCCCGGTCTGGTAGAGCTCCTGGCCGAGCGAGTGGTCGACCGTGATCTGCTCGAGCGCGCTCGCGGCCTGGCGATAGACGCGCGAGTCGCCGACGTTGAAGACGAGCCAGTGCGGCGAGCCGTCCTGGTCGACGAGGACCGCGCCCGCCACCGTGGACCCAGCGCCACGAACGGTCCCCCCGGCGACCTGTGCGACGCGGTCGTCGGCGAGCTCGAGCGCCTCGGTGATCTGCTCGAGCGTCAGCACGTCGAGTCCCTCCGCCACCTCGCGGAACGCATCGACGACCGCCTGGCTCGCCTGATCGCCGGCCTCGTAGCCTCCCATTCCGTCAGCGACGATGAATGCGGCGGGCAGCAGCAGGATCGAGTCCTCGTTGTGCTTCCGCTTGAGCCCGACGTCCGTGACGGCGCCCACCTCGATCGTCAGGGGTCCGGCGCTCAGCCGGATCGTCTCCGTCACTGTCCCGGGCCCTCCGGATTCCGTACGAGGATCATGCCGACCTCGCCGAGCAGGAACCGGCCCCGCACCACCTCCGAGCCGCCGCCCGGGAGCAGCTTCTCCCGGCCGCCGGGCTCGATGATGGAGCAGCCGTTCGTCGACCCGAGATCGGTGATCGTCCAGTGCTCGCCGGAGCGATCGATGCGGGCGTGGACCTTCGACACGGTCTTCGTCGCGTCGGGGACGACGACGCCGGGGACGCCGTGCTCGATGGCCGCGGGCTTGCGGCCGAGGACGACCGACTCGGCGGGGATCGCGATCCGCTCGCCCGTGTCGAGGATGAGGAGCCAGGGCGCACGCTTCGCGTCGCCGACGAGGACGGTGCGATCCTCGTCCTCGCCAGACCGGGGAATGGGGGCGAACGATTCCGGGACGGTCTCGCGATCCCCGGGGGCCGGCGGCGCGGCGGGATGCGCGAGAGGGATGTGCTCGACGGCGATCGTCGGCACCGTCTCGGTGGAGTTCGCGGCGGTGGGCTCGGGGGCCGGCGGGGACGGCGGCGCCGCGGGTTCCGGCGCCGGCTGGGATGGGGACGCCGCCGGGGACGGCGCCGGCGGTTCCGGCGCGGCCGGCGGCGCACCCGGTGCCGGCGACGAGGGGCCGGCCGGCGGCTGCGGACCGGTGCCGACCCACGGATTCGCGAGCGGCGGGGAGGTGAGCTCGGCGGGCGGCGCTGGCTCGACGATGGGCTGCGGCGCCGCGTCGGGGCGCGGCGACACGCTCGGGGTGCCGGACAGGAGATGTCCCGGGGGTGCGAACGAGCTCGTCGTGTATCCGACGTCATAGGAATGAGAGGTCTCGGCGGCGATGATGTCGCCCCATCCGGTCTCCGCGGGAGACGCGGCCGGTCCGCCCGGCTCGAGCCGTGCGACGGGCTGCGACTCATGGGGCGCGGGTCGCGGCGCATCGGCAGGGCTCGCGACGAAGAGGTGCTCGAGCCCGCCGGAGCTCCCGGACTCCGGATCGGCCGTGCCGTCCGTCGGCGAGGCGCCGCGATCGCTCGTCCCGGTCCCCGTCTCGCCGAACGCCCCGCCGAGGCGCGGCTCGGCGGCGACCGCAGCGCGCTGCCGACGGACGAGCACGAGGGTCATCACGACGACCGCGACGACGACGCCGATCCCGATCAGCGCGAGGCCCGCGATGAGGAGCCACGCCGGCCACTGGCTACCGGGCATGCCGCGTCACCTCCCGCTCCTCGGTCTGCGCGGCGCGTCCGGCTCCCGCATGCGCCAGAGGAAGGACGCCGGGGCGAGCGCCGCCCGCACTCGCTGCATGAACGGTACTCCACGTCGCAGAGCCTTCCGCTCCTCGTCGACGAGCGTCCAGGCGAGGTCGCGCTGCCCCTCGATCGGCACCGTCTCGCCGAAGACGGCGAGGTCGGCGACCGCCGCGAGCTGTGCGGCGACGGGGCTCCCGATCGCGGTCGCGATCTGCCGGCGGGTGCCGCGCGGGGACAGGACGATGCCGAGGTCGAGGCACTCATCGAGGAACTCGTCCCAAGCGCCGACGATCGCGACCTCGGGATCGCCGGACCGCCGACGCCGGCGTCGCACGAGCTTCGCGACGAGCAGGACGGCGCCGGGCAGCAGCACGAGCGCGACCGCGCCCGTGCCGAGGCCTGCGATGCGGAGCGCCGGGTACACGCCGGGCGGGGCCGCGGGGACCGAATCGTCGCGGGCCGCGTCGGGGTCGCTGTCGGCATGCGAGCCGACGGGCGGGTCGAGCGTGTCGACGATCGGCCGCTCCGGCTGGGTGCCGTGGGGCGGCGGCTGCTCGCCCTCGTCGTTCGCCTGCGGGAGACTCGTGACCTGAGGGCTGGTGTCGAGCGGGACCCAGTCGTTGCCGGCCTTGACCTCGATCCAGGCGGCGACATTCCGGCCCTCGCACGTGCGCATGGCACCGCTCGCGCTGCACGCGTCGACCGCGGGCTCGCTGCCGTCCGGCGGCAGCATCGCGCTGTCCCGCGCGAGGTGGACCCCGAGCACGACGCGCGCGTCGAAGCCCTCCGCCCAGGCGATGAGGGCGCCCGCCACGGCGAACTGCTCGTCGTCGCCGATCGCCGCGACATAGGGGCTCTGGTCGTCCGCGAGGTCGATGCTCCCCCTCGGTGCGCCGGCCTGGTTCTGCCGGTCCACGAGCTGCTGGAAGAGCTCCTCGACGCGCGAGACCGAGTGCCCCGAGCGGCTCGCCTGGAACTCGTAGCCGGGCGCCCGCCCGCTGAGGTCCTGGAACCAGGCCGAGGCCTCCGACTGATCGGCGAGCACGCCGTGGCTCGCATAGCCGCGGGCGCGGAGCGCCTCGATGAGATCGAGCAGGCCCTGGCCGTCGGCGGTCGGCGCCTGCAGATCGATCCACCGCATGAGCTCGGGGTACGCGTCCTCGTCGACGCCATGGAGCGCGCCGGACGGCGTCGTGCGCCGGATGAGGTCGGCGGCCCCCTCGATCGTCTGCCCGGTCACCGTGATCGTGTCGCCGGACCGGATGCGCGAGGCCCCGCCGTCGGGGTCGATGTCGATCGCGCTGCTCTGATCGTTCGCGTAGTAGAGGCCGTCTCCGAGGTCGATGACGCGGTCGTCCGCGCCGCCGAAGTCGATGGCGCCGCGCACATCGCCCGGCATCGGCACCCATGGCTCGCCCGCGTAGCCGTCCAGGACATTCACCGTCACGGACTCGCCGCCGCCGGAGGTCCCGCCGGGGAGGCGGGTGAATCGGGACCCGCCCTCGGCGCCCGACACGACGAACCGCGTCCCGTCGTACGCGTCCATCACGGCGAGCCGGAGACGGTCGACGTCGTCGGGTGCGGTGACCGTGAAGAGCGGCGCGTCGTACGCAGTGTCGGAGAACCATGCGCGATACGAGCTGAGCGGGCTCGCCTGGGTCGCGCTCAGCTGGATGGGCTGGGTCCCCGATCGGATCACCGAGCGATCGAGGCCCATCGCGGGAATCGCGACGAGCGCGGCGAGGACGAGGGCCACGAGCACCATGCCGACGGCCGTGGCGCCGCGACGGAAGAGCGCCCAGCCGGAGGCCCGGTTCACCGTCACCCGGGCCTGGGCGATGCCGGCGGAGCGGGCGATCGCCGCACGGCGGGTGCGGCGGCTGCGCAGTGCGAGCCACCCGATCGTGGCGAGCACGAGGAGCGCGCCGCCCGCGATGAGCGCCTCGTCGACGGCGAGCGTGCCGATCCACGGGAGGCTCGGGAGGAAGCCGACGGCATACGGCTGAGCGATGCGACTCGTGCCGAACGCGATCCCGAAGCCGTACATCGCGATCAGGATGATGGGGGCGACGATGAATGCGCGGCGTGCGCTGACCGCGACGCGCGTCGCCGCATAGCAGCCGAAGAGGGTGACGATGAGGAGCGGGACGAGCACCGCCTCGTAGTCGCCGAGCGGGAGATCGAGCGTGACGAGCTGCTTCCAGCCGAGGACGACGCCGGAGGCCGCGTCGACGAGCCCCTGCAGCCAGCGCGAGGGGAAGAGGGAGGGCACGGCGAGCGGCACTGCGACCGCGAGATAGAGCACTGCGGCCGCTCCGAAGTCGGCGCCCCAGGGCAGGCGGAGGAGACGGCCGGCGAGCGCCGTGGCGACACCGATGCCGACGCCCGCGACCCCCGCGACGATCGCCTGCGGATGCTCGTAGATCGGCCACGCCGACGCGACGGCGAGGAGGCCGCCGAGCACGACGTAGAGCGCATCGAGAAGGGATGTCAGGACGCGCCCCGCCCCGATCGCCTCGCGGGAGCGCGCCGTTCCCGGGAGGCCTGCAGGGGACGGCGCCGCTTCGGCGCTGACGGCGGTCATCCGAGTGCTCCGCGGGCGATGAGGTGCTTGAGGTCGTCGAGTACGCCGATCGTGAGCACCGAGAAGTCGGAGGTCGCGCGGAGCGTGGGCTCGGCCCCGGGCTCGACGCGGATGACGACGGTCGTCGCATTCGCCGGGAATGCGTGCGCGGCGCGCCGCAGCCGGTCGACGGTGACGCGGGAGCCGGTGACGAGGAACGCGATCGACAGCTGCGGGAACGTCTGCGCCGTGAGCGTCGTCACCGACTCGAGCCGCTGCGCGCGGGGATCCAGCTGGATCGCGCAGGTCGCGTCGAGGAGCTTCTTCGGCGTCGTGGTCGGGAGCGACGTGATCGACATCATCCGGCCGCGGCGGCGCTCGCTCATGCCGCTCGTGACCATGAGGACGTCGCGGTCGTCGCGGACCGCCTGGAGGGCGAGCGAGGCGGCCGCGCTCACGCCGAGCTCGAACTCGTCGTCGCTCCCGTACTCCTCGCCGAGCACGTCGAGGACGACGGCGATGCGGGCGCGACGCGACTCCTCGAACTGCCGGACCATGAGCGTCCCGGTCTTCGCGGTCGACTTCCAGTGGACGTGCCGGCGCGAGTCCCCCGGCATGTACTCGCGGATCGCGTGGAATGCGAGGTCGGAGTCGACGATGTTCCGCGTCGGCTGGCCCTCGACGTCCTTGACGAAGCCCGCGCTCGACGGGGGCAGCGGCGTCGTGACCGGATGGACGTGGACCGTCTCGACCTGCGGCCAGGACACGTCGCGCTTGAGGATGCCGACCGGGTCCCCGCGCGTGATCGTCATGGGACCGACCTTGATGATGCCGCGGTGCGGGGCCGCGATCGAGATCGTCTCGGTGTGCGCGGCGCCCCTGAGGAGGAGGGGGACGTACGCCTCCACGAGGCCGGGGCCGACCGGAATGTCGATCGTGCTCGGCAGCGAGACGCGGCGTCCGGTGTTCCGCACGGTCACATCGGCGTTCACCTGGGAGCCCGCGACGACCCGATCGCGGTCGAGCGCGAACCCTACGTCGAAGTGGACGGCTCCGACGAGGAACGGGAGGCTGATCACGAGCAGGAGTCCGGCGAGGACGGCGACGACGACGGCCTCGACGAGCCCGAACGCGAGCCCGGTGATGACCGCGACGACGAACACGATGGCGAGGACCCAGCCCAGGGGCGTCACCGTCTCGCCGAGCCAGACGACCACGCGGGAGCCGCGCAGCCACGCCTCGCCGCCCGCGCTCTGCAGCGCGAGCAGGGTCGACTCGACGCGCCCGACGCGCGCGGCGCGCGTGACGGTCTCCCCCGCGCGCGTCGTCGTCGCGCTGCGGGTGCTCGAGCCGAGTTCGGTGGACATGCGGGACTACTCGGTGCCGTTCTCCCGGGGAGCGGGGACGCTGAGCAGCACCTGGCCGATGACCTGCTCCGCCGTCACGCCGTCGAACTCGGCCTCCGGCTCGAGGACGATGCGGTGGCTGAGCACGGGGACCGCGAGCTGCTGGACGTCATCGGGGATGACGTAGGTGCGACCGCGCGAGAGCGCCCAGGACCGCACGAGCCGGGACATCGCGAGCGCTCCGCGGACCGAGACGCCGAGCTTCACCTCCGTCGCCAGCCGCGTCGCATTCACGAGCCGTGTGATGTAGTCGTAGACGAGCGGGTTCACGTACGCCTCGCGGCTCATCTGCGTCATGGTGAGGAGCGTTTCGAGCTCGACGATGCCCGAGACCTCGCGGCGCCCCTCGGAGCCGGTGGAGAGGATCTGCACGAGCGAGGCGTCGTCGGGGTAGCCGATCGACGTCTTGATCATGAACCGGTCGAGCTGCGCCTCGGGGAGGCGGTACGTCCCCGCCTGCTCGACGGGGTTCTGCGTGGCGATGACGAGGAACGGCGCGCCGACGGGCCGCGTGACGCCGTCGACGGTGACGTTCCCCTCCTCCATGACCTCGAGGAGCGCGGACTGGGTCTTCGGCGAGGCCCGGTTGATCTCGTCGGCGAGCACGACGTTGGCGAAGATCGGGCCGGCGTGGAAGTCGAACTCGCCGCGCTTCTGGTCGTAGACGGTGATGCCAGTGACGTCGCCGGGGAGCAGGTCCGGCGTGAACTGGAGGCGGGTCGCCGTGCCCTTGATCGTCTGGGCGAGCGTCCGGGCGAGGGCCGTCTTCCCGGTGCCGGGGACGTCCTCGAGGAGCACATGGCCCTGGCTCACGGCGGTCGCGAGCACGAGCTCGAGGACGTGGCGCTTGCCGAGGATCGCCTGCTCCATGTTGTCGGCGATCTGGCGGAACGCATCGGCGAACCATGTCGCCTGCTCCTGCGTCGTCGTCATGCTCTGCTCCTTGTCGGTCCTTCGGCTGCGTCAGCTGCCGCAGCGGTAGTGGTCGTCCTCGCTCGTCGTCCGCGGATCGAGGTAGTCCTTGATCGCCTGCAGCACGTAGCCGAACGGCGTGTTCGCGCTCACCGAGCCGAAGTCGTAGTCGAACGTCCGGTACTGGTCCGGCCGCCCGTCCGCGTCCGTGTCGACGCCGCTCGCGGCGGCGCTCGGCGTCGCGAACGGCGTGCCGGAGAAGCCGTTGAACCGGATCGCGGGCGCCGTCGGGTGCTGGTCGGCGTACGCATCGTCCCGCGCCTGCCGTCGGGCGACCGTCGCCTGCGCACCCGCGTCCGCCGCGACCGCCGCATTGCCGGCCGGCTGGGCCGCGGAGTCCGCGGCGGCCTCGTTCGCCGGCTCGTCCGCGGACTGCCGCGTCACGCCGGCGTTCGTCTTCGCCGCGTCGTAGTCGTCCTGGGTCGCGCCGGGATGATCGACCTGGTACGACGCCAGGTCGGGATACTGGGCAGTGAATGCGGCGACGCCGGCGTCGTACGAGGCATTGCGCAAGTCGTGGAGCTGCGCCGCGTAGACGGGCGCGTAGGCGTTGTCGTAGATCGCCTGGTTCTTCGCAGCGAAGGCGCTCTCGCCCTCGGCGTCGATCTTGCTGTTCGCCGACGACAGAGCGGCCTGGCACGTGGCGGCGGTCGGGAGCGTCGCGCTGCCGGTCGTGCTCGGCGGGATGCCGACGGAGCCCGAGTCGGAGACGATCGGGGCCGAGGGATCGCTGCAGTAGTCCTGGCCGCCGCTCGTGAAGCAGAACTTCGCGTACCAGGTCTTCGTGCTGTCCGTGATCGAGGCGGCGGTGAACGCGCCGCCCGTGCTCGTCCCGTAGACGGTCCGCCAGCTGCCCCCCGACGGCGGCGGCAGCGTGCTCTGCTGGGCCGCGAAGTCGGGCGCGGCGTTGTTCGTGAGCGAGTCCGCGTCGGGCATCGGGCCCCAGCTGAATGCGGGGCCGTCGCCGCTCGTCGGCGCGGTGTAGTAGTCGCCGATGTTCGACGGCGTCGCGGTCGGCGTGTACGTCATGTCACTCGCCGTCGGCGCCGCCGGCTTGCGGAAGAGGACGGTGCTCGTCGCGCTCGACTGCACATATCCGTAGCCGTAGCTCGCGCAGACGACGAAGCGGTACGTGTCGTTCGGGGTGAGGCCGCCGCTCCCGATAGGGAACGTGGCCTGCGTCGCGCTCGGGCCGGACGCCTCGACCGCGCCGCCCGCGTTCACCGAGAGGCCGCCGCCGGTCCCGGCGGCCGTATTCCCCGCGGAGCATGTCGGCGCCGCGGCTCCCGCCGTCGTGTTCCAGGCGAGGACGTGCACGCTCGTCCCGCCCCGCGTGCCGTCGCCGCCGTTCGGACTCGCCTGGTCGCCGTAGTTCGAGTTGAGCGCGTAGCTCACGATCACCTGTGTGGCGGCGCCGTTCACGGCGAGCGTCGGCTGGGTCGAGAGGGAGGGCCGGCCGCGTCCGTAGACCGTCTTCGTCGTGGGCGAGCCGGTCGTGACGCGCGGGTCGCTACCGACCTGCGGCGGCGAATAGCTGCTGACCGGCGTCACCGTGATCGTGTTGACGCCGGCGGGGACGGTGAGCGGCGTGTCGGTGGCGACGCAGCCGTTCGCGTCGGCGCCGACCACGGACGGCGAGACGCTCCCCAAGCTCGAGGCGAAGCGGAACTCCTTGACGCCGTGCTCCGCGCAGACGTTCACCTTGACGACGCCCTGGCTCGCCGTCGTCGTGCCGGCGACGTAGACCTGGTCGTCGTAGTTCGGTCCGAGGCTCACCGCCGGCGCGAGATACGCGTTCGTCGTCAGCGGCGCCGTGTGCACGGACTCGCCCACGTCGTTCACGGCCGCCGCGGCGATATGCCGTACGACGCCGTTCGCGAGGCCGGTGACGAGGCAGCGGTACGAGCCGACGCTCTGCCTCGCGCACGAGGTGCCCGGCATCTCGGCGCCGCTGTCCGCGTCGTAGAGCCGCACCGCCGTGAGGTCGGGGTGCGCCTGCGCGGCGGCGCCGAGCGGGACGTCGATCGTGACCGAGTCGCCGGTGTACGCCGCGGTCACGGGCGTGCTCGGCGCCTGCGGGTAGCCCGAGGCGTTGAACAGGATCTGTCCCGTGCCCGTCCGGCCCTGCCGGTCGACGACCGTGAACGGGACCGTGCAGGTCCCGCCGGGGAACTTGTCGTCGGGTGCGGCGAGCCAGGCGAACTGCACGCGGTCGCCCTCGACGCTCGCGGTCGCCAGGCCGGGGCACTCCATGCGCTGCGCGGTGCCGCTGAGGCCGGCGAGGCGGAGGGAGACGTCGCCGCTCGCGTTCTCGGCCGTGATCGGATTGAACTGCCCCTGCCCGTCGCCCGGCAGGATCGCGAGCACGTCGCAGCCCGCCGGCTGATCCTTCGCATTGCAGGCGAGCGTGAGGTTCGCGCCCGTCGGGCTCTGCGACGGCGCCATGCCGACGATGAGCGCCACGTTCACCGTCTGGCGGTAGTCCGGGGGCGTCGGCCGGCCCGGGCGCGGCGGATACGGATAGGTGACGGTCACCTGGAGCGTCTCGCGGGTGCCCGGTCGGGCGTCGGCATCCGCCTTGACGGTGAGCTCCGCATTCGTCCCGCTCGCATTCGGGCTCGCCGTGCCGGAGGCCGGCGAGACGCCGAACTCGCTGCCGGAGTAGACCCACGAGAACCTCATCGTCGTGAGGTCCGGGAGCTGGAGGCCGCCCGTCCAGGTGACGAGCATTCGATACAGGTTCAGGCTCTCGGCGCCGGTCACGATCGAGATCGTCCGGGTGGCAGGCGTGAGCTGCGCGAGCGGATCGAGCGGCTCGATCTCGATCGGGACGACGAGCGCCGTCCACGCGGCGTCGGACTGACCCGCGATCCGGGCGACGATCGTGCAGGTGTCGCTCGAGTTCCCCGGGAAGTAGCTCGCGTGGTACTCGAGCGTGGACCCGCTGCCGCCCTTGAGGTCGCAGCGCGTCACCTCGGACGGGTCCGCCGTCGACCGGTGCGTCGCGAATGTCGAGTCGGGCCTCACCTCGACGGTGTCGCCCGGCCCGACGTTGAGGATGTCCTGCAGCGCGATGTCGCCCGTCGTCGTCTCGCGGATCGGATCGGGAGGCGTGACGACCGCGAGGCGGTAGTCGTCGAGCGCGGGAATGCGCAGGAGGCCATAGGCCGTGAATGCGTCGCCCGAGGCATCCGTCCCGCTCACCTGGAACGGGACGACCGCGCCGTCCCTCGGCAGCGGTCCGGTGATGCGGCCGCTGTCGCCCGCGACCGAGAAGCCGCGAGGGGCCCCGGGCGCGAGCTGCAGCGTCGAATAGAGCGCCTGGGGATCGCCGATCGGCCAGACGACCCTGCCCGTGAGGACGTCGATGCCGCCGTTCGTCACCTGGTCGCGGGTCTGAGCCGTCACGACGGTGTCGTCGATCGTCGGCTGATCGGGCGCGTCGCCGGGTGAGACCGTGACGACGATGAGGCCCTGCGCGGTCGAGAGGGTGCGGAGCGACTCGACCGTGTAGAGGTAGAGGTAGGTGCCGGGCTGCGTCCGATCGGTGATCCGGAAGCGCACCTTGCCGTCGGGGTAGACCTCCGCGGCCGCCGTTCCCTGCCCGTCCGGCGCGCCACTGCTCGTGTCCGTGCCGCCGGGCGCGACGATGAGCTGCGCCGCGATGCCCGCGGGGCTGTCGGCGTCGCTCGCGTCGCCCGGCGCGTCCGGGGCGACGGCGTAGAGGATGTGCAGGCCATGGCCGGAGCTCGCCGAGCCGAGGGCTCCCGCGCCCGGATCGCTGTCGTTGAGCAGGGGCTCGACCGTGACCGGGACGGCCTCGCCGCCGGGGGCGACCTGCTTGACGCGGACGTGGTCGGAGAAGACGAGCGGCGCCTCCCCGAGGTCCTGCGCCGTGACGGCGACGCGCACGGCGGCCGTGCTCTCGAGGCCGAACGCGTCCTTGACGGTGTAGGTGAACTCCGCCTGCCAGCCCGGCACCGGCTGCTGCGCATTGATCTCCGGCGCGTAGTAGACGAGCGACTCGCCGTCCGCCCCGATCTGCACGGCGCCGAGCGCCGGGTCGTCGGGCTGCGTCACGGCGGAGACGACGACCGGGTCGCCGTCCGGATCCATGCCCGTCGTCGGGACGGCGACGGTGATCGACTGGCCAGCCGCGCCCCGCGCATTCAGCGCCACGGCCTGCGGTGCACGGTTCGAGCCCGCGGGGAGGACCTGGACCGCGACCTGCGAGCGCGCGGGCTTCTCCGGATCGCTCTCCAGATACGCGTAGTAGTAGACGAGGTACGTGCCGCTCTCCTGCGGGGCGAGGATGCGGACGTGGCTGCCGGAGACGAAGGCGAGCCCATCGGCCGGACCGTCGTTCTCGATGTCGGGGCTCAGCGAGAGGCGCTCGCCGTACGGCGCGACGTCGTTCTCGAGGACCGGCACGTCGACGACCTGACCGGCGCGGACCGTGACGGCGTCGGGCAGCGCGATCGGCCAATCGTTCCCGGAGGGTGCGACGAGGAAGACCGCGATCCGGGCCGCATACGTGCGCCCCTCGGCATCGGCGAGGGCGACCTGCACGCTGCCGAGCGGGCCGGGCGGCAGGCCGGGATCGCTGCTGCGGAGCTGGACGGCCGCCGAGCCGGAGACCGCGGCGACGATCGAGCCCGTGTCCGGGGTGGCGCTCGTGACGAGGAGGACGCGATCCGTCGTGTTCTGCACCGCGGAGAGCACGTCGACGAGCGTGTCCTGTCCGGACCGGACGAATGCGGTCATCGGCGGGATCGAGACGCCCGCCTGATCGGGCGGCAGGACCGAGAAGCGGAGGTTCGCCGTCAGCTGGTTCGGCGTGGCCGCATCCTTCACCGTCATCGTGACGATGTACTCGCCCGCCTTGTCGGCCTCGAGCGAGATCGTGCCGGCCGCCTCGTTCCTGTCGATGCGGACCTCGCCGAGCGTCGGGGAGATGTCGATGACATCCGTCACCTGGAACGCGCCCGAGCCGCCGCTCGCATAGTCGCCGACCTGCGCGACGCTCGTGACGCCGGCGGTCCCGACGACCACCCCGCCCCGGAGGGCGAAGCCCGGGACGGCCGCGACGGTGACGTCCAGCTCCTTCGGGGCGGACACCGCGCCGCGAGCATCCATCACGGTGATCGCGACCCGGTAGACGCCGGGAGTCGCGCCCGCTTCCGCGCCGATGGCGAGGCGGCCGTCGGCGGACGGCAGGGCGACGATCGGCGCGCCGTCCTGCGGCGTCGCCGCGGCGATCGCGATGGCGTCGCCCTCCGGGTCGATCCACCCCTTCAGCACGTCGAAGCTCGCAGTGCCGCCGACGGCGATCTGCGGCTGCGGCCACTCGATGAGGCACGCCGGCCGGACGACCTCGCCGCACCACTGCGGGGGCGATTCGCCGGTCTTCACCGTGAGCGTCACGGTGGCCGCGGTCGCGCTGTCGCTCACCCCGTCGCTCGCCTTGTAGGTGAACGTCCCGGTCGGCACCGCGCCGGTGACCTGGACGATGATCGCCTGATCGTCCGCGCTGAGGGTGAGCGAGCCGAATGCGGGATCGAGTCCCTCGACCGAGGCCGGATCGATGCTGAGGACGTCGGACGCATTCGCATCGTGGTCGTTGTCGAGGACGGAGAGCGTCGCGACGCCGCCCGCGCGGACGCCGAAGTCGTCGTCCTCCGCGACGGGCGGCTCCTCCTGGGATGCGTCCTGCACGACGACATGCCCCTGCTGCGGCGGAGGATTCCCGGCATCCCACGCCTCGGTCGGGACAAGCGTGCCATCCGGGATCGTCCACAGCATGCCGGTCGTCTGCTCGAGGAGGACCGCCCGATCGCCGTTCGAGGCGATGACCGGTGTGACGGTGACGTTCGCGCCGTCGAGCACGTCCGGCTCGACCGGGAGCGTCATCGGCTCCGCCATCCCCGTCGTCCACATCGCACCGGAACTGGGGCCGAGCCACGCCGCCGCGATCCCGTCGCCGATCGGCTCGGGCTGCGCGGGCGTGCCCGCCGCCGCAGCCGTCGTGACCCTGCCGTCCGCGAGCCGGACGATGTCGAGGCCGTCCTCGGTCGCGATGACGACCGAATCGGCGGCGGCGCCCGGGGCCTGGAGCCTCAGGGTCACCGCGCCGCCGAGCGCCTGCGAGAGATCGAACGGGTCCGCACGGCCGCTCACCCACAGCTTCGGACTGCTGCCGCCGGCGAGCAGGACCCACTCGTCGCCGACCATCGTCAGCTGCGACTGCACCGTCGCATCCGGCGCCTCGTCGATCGTCTCCGGCGTCCAGGCCCCGCGGACCGTGTCGTAGAGCAGGACCCTGCGCTCCGCATCCTGCGACGAGTACATCGCGACGAGCCCGCTGCGGGAGATCGTCGAGACGGACGCGGAGTAGCCGGAGGCGCCGGACGGGGCGAGGTTCGCGGCATAGGGATCGAGCCGGGTCAGCCGCTGTCCGGAGACATCGTCCGCGCGGCCCCACGACGGCGTCGGACCGGTGAAGAGGAGGTACGGGCCCGCCGTGACGACGCCGTCGGCGCCCGTCGGGCTGCTGACCCCCGCGGCCGCATCGGCCGATCGGTCGTCGTCCCCGCTCGACGCGGCGCCGGAGCCCGTCGTCTGATCGCCGATGTCGACGGGGCTCGCCGAGTCGATCGACCAGTACTTGCCGTACCCCTTGCTGAAGACGTAGGCCGCGGATCCGGTCTGGGCGATCGCGCCTGCGCCCTTCGCGTCGTTCACCGTCTGGATCTCGCCGACATCGGTGTTGAACCGCGCATACTGGCCGCCCGAGGCGTCGCGGGCGACCCAGACATTCGACTCGAGCGTCGGCACGTTCTCCGCGTCGTATCCCTGCGCGATGGCCGCACCGGCGATGAATGCGGCCGCGACGACGAGGGAGCCCGTCCACGCGATGGTCGCGCGGAGCCGTGGTCGCGGCGTCCTCGCCATCAGCCGAAGGCTCCCGTGAGGACGAGGACCGCGACGGCCGCGCCTGCGGCGACGAGCGCGACGGCACCGCCGATGAGGCCCCACTTCAGCGCACCGGCGCGACCCGCGCCCGGCTCGATCTCCTCGGCGGCCACGGGTCGTCCCAGCGGCTGCTTCGTCGACCGGGCGAGACGGCGCGAGTCCTGCTGGACGGTGACGACGACCGGGCCCCGCGGCGGCGCCGTCGCTCCCTCGCGGAACGAGGAGTCGATCGGGCCGCCGGCGTACTCGCGCGACACGACCTCGAGCGGCGACTGGAGGAGGCCGAGCTGCGCCTGCAGCGATCGGAGCTCCTCGCCGAGCTCGAGCATCGACTGCTGCCGCATCGCCGGATCGCGCGACATGGTGCGCGCGAGCAGGCTCTCGACCGGCCGCGGCACGTCGGGGCGTCCGATCGGCGAGTACTGCGCCTTCGCGACGCGGGCCTTCATGAGGTCGCGCGTGTTCCGCTCGCGCTGCGGCTCGGCGAAGGGGCTCCGCCCCGCGAGCAGCGTGTAGAGCGTCGCGCCGAGACTCCAGATCTCGCTTCGCACCGTGCCGGTCGTCGCCTCCGTGACGACCTCGGGGCTCGACCACGGCACGGACATCGCGACGAACTGGTCCCCGTCGTCGAAGGGCCGCAGCGCCGCAGCGATGCCGAAGTCGGCGAGGACCGGCTGGCCGAGCGTCGTCACGAGGATGTTCGACGGCTTGATGTCGCGGTGGAGCACGCCGGAGCGGTGGGCGGTCTCGAGCGCCCCCGCCATCCGGACGCCCGTGTCGAGCACCAGGCCGACCGGCAGGGGCGCCTGCTTGTAGCGCTCCCCCATCGATTCGGGGCAGAACTCCATTGCGAGATACGGCCGGCCGTCGCCCGAGATGCTCGCCTCGTAGATCGTGAGAATGCTCGGGTGGGCCGAGAGGCGGGCCATGACATCCGCCTCGCCCGCGAACTGCGCGCGCGCATCGGGATTCACCGCGTCCGCGGTGAGGACCTTCACCGCGACGACGCGGCGCGGCATGTCCTGCTCGTAGAGGAACACGTCGGCGAACCCGCCCGAGCCGAGCGGCCGCACGTAGACGAAGCCGGGCAGCACCGGCGGCTTCGACTGCGGTCTGCGGGCCACGGGTCCTCCAAGCCGTGCACGGGTAGGCCAGAGGGTCTGTGCGCCGCCCCCGGCGCGGTTCCCCCAGAGGGCAATGGTAACCGGCGGGCCTCGGAGGGGTGAGGGGCGAACGACCCTGCCGCGCCGCGCGCTCCCGAGGTTCCCGTCGCTCGTCTCCCACGGGTCGAGGTGACGATTTCGCCACGAATCGGGTCCCGTTCACCGGATTTTCGTCACCTCGACCGGCAAGTCGAGCCCCGACTGGCGCCAGGCGGCCCGAATGCGGTCGATGAGGACCCCTCGGCGTCGGAAGAGCGCTGCGTCCACTCGGATCACCCGCCAGCCGAGCGACTCGAGCAGCCCGACACGATCGATGTCGATGGCGAACTGCCGCGGATCCCGGCGGTGATGGTCGCCCTCGTACTCGAGGATGATGCGAGGCTCGATCCAGACGAGATCGCCGCGCGCGATCACGTGGCCCCACCTGTCGGGAATCGGCAGATTGACCGCTGGCTCGGGGAAGCCGCACTCGATGAGCGCGAGTCGCAGCAGCGACTCCATCGCCGAATCGGCGCCCGCGCGCACATGCGGGAGCACCGTTCGGAGCGCAACGATGCCGCGGTGGCGCGGGCGGCACTCGACCGCGACGACCAGGTCGGCGATCGTCGCGAACGGCGCCTTCCGACGGACGAGGCCATCGGCCATGACGATGAGATCCCTCGGTGCCAGCAGCTCACCGCATTCGATCCATGCCTGCACGGGATGACTCACGGCGATGCCGTCTACGAGCACTGCGCCACCGATCAGATCGTCACGATGCCCGATCACGCCACGACGACGAGGCGCTCGACGCCCGGCCGTCGAGACGACATGGAGTGAGTTCTCGACGAATCCCGGCGGCATCCACATGCCGTGCAGGCGCGCCGCCGTCGTATGGCTGTATCGCTGTCCGGGCTGCAGACGATGCAGCGTCGGACCGGGGGCATCCGGCTGATCTCGCATCGCCTGATGCTCGCCGCCGGCGAGGCGATCGGCGACTGCGCCCGATTCGAACAGTGGAGAACCTGGCGCGGGAGCGCCTGGGGAGCAACGAAAGGACTCCCCGCGCACCCGCCAGAGCCCGGTTACCCTTGCTGCGTCTCCGCCCTGGGGGAGTTGGCCTGGATGGCGCCACGCGGGGAGCCGAGGAACGAGTGTAGTCGCGGACATCGCGAGCCGCCTTCGAAGCGCGGCCCGCGCCGCACCCGGTAGGATTGGCTCTCGGTCTTCCGGGCTCGCCCGGGATGCCGCCTGGAGATGTCGCCTAGTGGCCTATGGCGCACGCTTGGAAAGCGTGTTGGGTGCAAGCCCTCGCGGGTTCGAATCCCGCCTTCTCCGCCATTCCCTCCCCCGCCCC
>Ga0164242_10000927_pt1 | contig 34774 bp, 24 predicted proteins | sample OricomgcompostMG_FD_108783 | JGI IMG/M metagenome (GOLD analysis project Ga0164242, IMG submission 108783) | Miracle-Growth compost microbial communities from Emeryville, California, USA - Original compost - Miracle growth compost (MG) ... | reverse complement strand
TCGGCGGTCTTGCTGAGCGCGATCACTGGCTGTCGCCAAGCGTCGCAAGAAAGCGCGCCGAACACGATTGCACCAAACGTTACCGCACCAGCACCGGCACCGACACCCCTGCCCTCGGCCGCCCCGACGACACCGCCTTCACCTAAATCGATCATGCAGCCGACCGTCACCCAAGAGTCCGTGGTGCCGCCGCCCCTCGTACCGATCAGCGGCACTGTGGGCTTCCCGAATGGCGGTGCCGCACTCGACCAGGCAGCCAGAGACGAACTAGACAAGCTGGCGAGCGATCCGGCGACTGCCGCGGGCGGTCCGGTGATCCTGCGCGGCAGTACCGATTCGAGTGGCAGTGACGCCGACAATCTCGCCATGTCGCGCCGCCGTGCGCTTGCCGTTTCGGCTTATCTGAAAAGCAAGGGCGTGGATCCAAGCCGGATCCAAATCGTCGCACTTGGTGAGGGCCGCCCGGTCGCGCCTGACCGCAACCTCGACGGCAGCGACAATCCGGCAGGTCGCGAGAAAAACCGCCGCGTCGATATCGAAATCGATTTGCCTAAGGAACCTGAGGCGCCGGAAACGCCGGCTGCCCAATAAAGGCAATGCGAACCGGTCAACGAGTTGCCAAGGAAAGAGGGGGCTGAAGTGCAATCCGCGATACAGATTGCACCCGAGCTGGGTGAAACGAAACGTTTTCAGCGACTTAGTCGAAAATGGTCGGGGAGAGAGGATTCGAACCTCCGGCCCCTGCCTCCCGAAGGCAGTGCTCTACCAGGCTGAGCTACTCCCCGACGGAGTAAGACGGTATCGGGCGGTGCCCGCGCCATTAGCTTGGAGGCGCGCCTATAACCAGCCGTCGAGGGGCGCGCAAGCGGTTGTGTGCCGGTTGCCTCATTAACCGCCGCGCGCGCCGAGCAACGTTTCGATCGAGGTGAATTTCTCGCGCGGAGCGCCATGCCGGGCACGATCGACCTCCGCCTTGTCGATCAGCTGCCAGTCGCGAAACGTGACGACGTCGATGCCCCGACTCGTCAGCAAAGCATCGAGCCCGGGGCGGCCGGCCTTGCCGCCGTAATCCGACAAGTCCTCAACCAAATGCTCCGCTATCAGAAAGCCGTCGGGTCGATTGGTGCCGATCGTGCCGGTCGGTCCGCGCCGCGCCCAACCGACCGCGTAAAGACCCGGCGCAATTCGTCCGTCGTCATTAGCGAAGCGTCCTGCACGCGTGTCGAACGGGACGCCGGGTATGGGCGAGGTGCGGTACCCGATGCAGCTCACCACCAAACCGGCGGGAACGGCGTAGGTTTCGCCGGTGCCCTCGGCTGCGCCGTCGGCCGTCAGGCGCGTTCGCTCGACGATGACGCGCTCGGCGCGGCCATCGCCCTCGATCGCGACGGGACGCGCAAAAAAGTCGAAGACGATCTCGATCGGCTTGGTCTCGGTCGTTTCGGCAAAGCCCCGCAGCAAAGCGACCGATTTGCGCCGCCCGGGATCAAGTGCGGCATCATCCTCGCTCGGCGGGAAATCGGCGGTGTCGACCCGCGGCACGGCCCGCTCGAGATGACCAAGCTCGCCGAGCTCCTTGGGAGTCATCGCGATTTGGTGTGGGCCCCGACGGCCGAGAATCGTCACCCGGTTAATAGTATGGCCGCGCAGACGTTCGAGTGCGTGAGCGACAATGTCGGCGCCAATGAACTCCGCCTCCGTCTTGGCAAGAATGCGCGCAACGTCGAGGGCGACGTTGCCATTGCCGATCACCACGGCACCGGGCCCCTCGAGCGCCGGCGCGAGCGCCGAATGATCGGGATGGCCGTTATACCAGCCAACGAACGCGGCCGAGCCGATAACGCCCGGCAAATCGGCACCGGGGATGTCGAGCGGCCGGTCGGCCGGTGCGCCTGTCGCCAGCACTACGGCATCATAGAGGCCAAGCAGCTCCTCGATCGAGACTTGACCGCCCACCGTCACATTTCCGACGAATCGTACATTGTCGGTTAGCGCCACTGCCTCATAACGGCGCGATACGTGCTTGATCGACTGGTGATCGGGCGCGACTCCCGAGCGGATGAGGCCGAACGGCACGGGAAGGCGGTCAATGATATCGATGCGCACATCGTCGCCGAAGCTCTTCTGGCAGGCTTCAGCGGTGTAGTAGCCGGCGGGTCCTGACCCGATAATCGCCACATGCCGCATCGCCCGCTCCCGTCGATTGTGCCGTGAACCTAGCCGGTTGGCGGTGAAGAACAAGCGCGGCCAAAGGCAAATTGAGAGCGCCGTGCTGGTGCGGCGCGCATCAAATTCATGCTGCAGGCGACGTCCCGCCGGGCAAAGCGGCCGGCGATTGGGCCGGAATGCCAGCGCGATGACGACGAACAGCGTCACCCTGGCGATCGGCGCAGACTATACAATTCGCGATTACTCGAGCGCATCTTCCAGTAGCTCAATGAGATACGGCCTTGACGGCGTTCGGGAACGGCCGGGCCGCCGGCCGGCGCTACGTACAGCGTTGCTCCACGGGCTGAGCTTGTCGAAGCTTCGTTCTTTCTGCACAGCGTTTCAGAAAAGGTCGTCCCTTAGACAGGGAACAGGGTAGAGGATTGAACAGATGGACACCACGCTCGATTTCGGGCTCGGCGAAACCGCCGACATGATCCGCGAGACAACACGCCGCTTTGCTGCCGACAGGATCGCTCCCAAAGCCGCTGAGTTCGACCGCAGCAACAAGTTCGATCGCGCACTGTGGCCCGAGATGGGCGCCCTCGGGTTGCACGGCATCACGGTTGAGGAACAATGGGGCGGTCTTGGCCTCGGCTATCTTGAGCATGTCGTGGCGATGGAGGAGGTGAGCCGCGCCTCGGCCTCGGTAGGACTTAGCTACGGCGCGCACTCTAACCTTTGCGTCAACCAAATCCGCCGCTGGGGCAACGACGAGCAAAAGGCCCGTTACCTCCCCAAGCTGATCTCCGGAGAGCATGTCGGCAGCCTTGCCATGTCCGAGGCCGGGTCCGGCTCCGATGTCGTGTCCATGAAGCTCAGGGCAGAGGCGAAGGGCAACGATCGCTACATTCTCAACGGCACCAAATTCTGGATCACAAACGCGCCCGAGGCCGACACGTTGGTCGTTTATGCCAAGACTGAGCCGAACGCCGGATCGCAGGGAATCACCGCGTTTTTGATCGAACGGCACTTCAAGGGATTCTCGGTCTCGAATAAGCTCGACAAGATGGGAATGCGCGGCTCCGATACGGCCGAGCTCGTATTCGAGGACTGCGAGGTACCCGCCGAAAATGTGATGGGCCCTCTCAACGGCGGCGTGAAGGTGCTGATGAGCGGCCTCGACTACGAGCGCGCGGTGCTTTCAGCAGGGCCGCTTGGCATCATGCAGGCATGCCTTGACGTGGTGCTGCCCTATGTCCGCGACCGCAAACAGTTCGATCGCCCGATCGGCAGCTTTCAGCTCATCCAGGCCAAGGTTGCCGACATGTACGTCGCGCTCAACTCGGCCCGCGCCTATGTTTACGCTGTAGCCCGGGCGTGCGACGCAGGCAGGACGACGCGCTTCGATGCAGCGGGCGCGATCCTGCTGGCGAGCGAAAACGCGGTGAAGACGGCGCTGGAGGCGATCCAAGCGCTGGGCGGAGCTGGTTACACCAAGGAATGGCCCGTCGAACGCTTTTTGCGCGACGCCAAGCTGTACGACATCGGCGCCGGCACCAACGAGATCAGGCGATATTTAATTGGCCGAGAACTCATAGGCGCCTGAACGTCGTCATTACTCTAGCGAAAGCGGGTCTCGTGCCGCGCTAATGGATGCTGCCGCGACTCCAGCTTTCGCTGTGATGACCTGCCCACTACTCGCGCAATCGAATGAGCCCTTCCTGTGCCGCGCTCGCCACGAGGCGCCCGTCCTGGGTGAAAACTTTGCCTCGGTTGAATCCGCGAGCGTGGCCAGCCCAGGGGCTGTCGCAGGTGTAGAGCAGCCATTCGTCAGCTCGGAACGGCTCGTGGAACCACAAGGCGTGGTCCAGGCTAGCCGTCTGCAGGTTATGGGTGATCCAAGTCATGCCATGCGGCAGCAGCGAGGTGCCGAGCAGCGACATATCCGACGCATAAGACAGGATTGCGCGGTGCATCGCCATGTCATCGTCGATCGGTGCAACGAGGCGCATCCAGCTGTGCTGCACTCCGGGCTGCTTTTCGGGGTTAAACCAGGCGCGGGGATGGACGGGGCGGATTTCGATAGGCCGGGCACGCAACAGATGGCGACGGAATTTCTCCGGGATATCATCGATCCGTTCGCGGCGCAGTTCGGACTCGGGCTTTAGCGCTTCGGGCCCGGGCACGTCCGGCATCTCGTCCTGGTGATGGACGCCCTCCTCGGGCGCCTGGAAGGAGGCTGCCATGTTGAGGATCGGCTTACCCTGCTGCATCGCGATAACGCGGCGGGTGGCAAAGCTGCGTCCCTCGAAATCCCTTACGACGCGAAAGATAATCGGGAAATCCTCGTTTCCTGGTCGCATAAAATAGGCATGGAGCGAATGCGCGATCTTTGGAGCATCGGTCGAGCGTTGCGCCGCTTGCAGCGCCTGCGCGATGACCTGCCCTCCGAAGACGCGCCCGACGCCGCCCGGCTGGCGCGCGCCACGGTAAAGGTCGGTGTCGAGCTGTTCGATATCGAGCAGTCTGACAAGCCCGCTGACGAGATCAGCGGGCGAGGTCTCAGGGGCGGCATTATCCATTCTAAGTCCCTGTGCTCCCGCAGAGGCGGACATCCCTTGTTTCGAGCGTCCCGTTCGCTGTTGATGTACCCCAGCTGGGGCAGGGCATCGTCAATATCCCGCCGCGCGCGCTAGCAGGTCGGCATGAAAATTGGTGTCGCCGAACAGTTCGACGAGCACGCGTGCGCGCTTCATGTAGAAGCCGATATCATATTCATCGGTCATCCCAATTCCGCCGTGCATCTGGATACCCTCTTGCACCGCGAGCGTGCTCGCCATGCCGGTCATAGCCTTGGCGATCGACACCGCCTGGATTGCATCCGGATCGCCGGCGTCGAGCAACTGCTGTGCCTTGAGCACGGCGGCGCGCGCCACCTCCATTTCGGAATAGAGGTGCGCCGCTCGATGCTGCAGCGCCTGGAAGGAGCCGATCGCAACGCCGAACTGCTTGCGTTGCTTAAGGTAGCCAATGGTCATGTCCATTGCACCGCTGCCGACGCCGAGCATTTCGGCCGCGGCGCCGGTGCGGCCAGCGGCGAGCAAGACGACGAGGCGATCGCTGCCCGCGTCGACCTCGCCGATCACTGCATCGGCATCGACTTCCACGCCGTCGAACGTCAAACGGGCGGCGAGGCTCGAGTCGGCGAGCCGCTCGGGGGTAATGACGAGGCGCGCGGCCTGCCCTTCAACCGCAAACAGCGTAATTCCGTCACGATCGTCAGCGGCGCCCGCCGTGCGCGCGGCGACAAGGATCACGTCGGCGACATGGCCGTGGTTGACGAATTGTTTGACACCGCTCAGGCGAAAGCCATTGCCCGACCGCTGGGCAGTCATGGCAATCCGGCCGTTGTGCTTAGGCCCCTCGTCGACCGCAATGGCAGCAACGACATCGCCGGCGGCGATACCGGAGAACCAGCGATCCGCGTGAGGCGTGCCTTCGAGCGCGGCGACCGCGGCCACGGCGGTAGACAGAAAAGGCGAAGGCGAGAGATTGCGGCCAATCTCCTCGAGCACGACGCCCGCTTCGACATGGCCTAGGCCCGAGCCGCCGTGATCGGCGCCGATCAAGATACCGGTGAGCCCCATCTCGGCGAAGCGCTTCCACAATCCGCGGGAGAAGCCGGTCGCGTCGCGTGCGTTGCGGAGCTCGCGCAAATGGCTGACAGGCGCGTGATCGGAGACGAAGTCCCTTGCCATGTCGCGCAGCATCACTTGGTCATCGTCGAGATAGAGCGGCATCGTCCTCCCCTTTTGTCAGTCGGCCGACATGTCGTCGGCATCGTATTTGAGCGCCAGGAAACGGTCCTGCGTCGCCAGCGCGTCGAAATCACCACGGGCGAGCTCGTCGGTCAGGCGGGCAATTTCGCGATCAACGACAACCAGGCCATTCATCAAGTGAGCGTCGGCGCTCGGGCGGCCGTCGCGCTCGGCAGCGCGTAACGTGGCGGGTACCGCCTCGTAGCGACCGATTAAGCGAGGTAGCTCGACGGCGAGCAGGCGGCGGACTGCATCGGCGGCTGGTTCTCGCGGATCGAGCGCGGCAAGCTGCGGCGCAAGCTCCTCCAGCCGGCGGTCGATCCCGTCGAGCAGCGCTGTCGCCGAAATCGGCACCACGGTGCGCCGGGCGTCGAGCCAGGCGGCGGTCGCCCCGGGTAGCGCAGCGACGGGCGTTGCGTCGAGGATGGCCGCGGATACGCGCCGAGGCCGCGAGGCGTAAGCGATCAGCGCGCAAGCAATGACGAAGATCAGTCCAGCAAGGCCAAGCGCCGAGGGTGATAATTTAATGCCGGCCAGCCCGATCAGCACCAACACAGCGACAATAACGACCGCAACGCCGGCATAGCGCAGCGCCATCTTGTTCGCACGCTCCCGACGCCGTCGGCGCTCGCGTTCCGCCAGCGCGCGGCCTTCGGGGGAAACCCGGCGGATCATCGCCTGCGCCTGCGTCGTGCCTGGCGGAAGATCGGACATGCTGGCCTCGTTTCCGAGTTGGTTGGGTATCGCGCGCAGGCTTGCGGGTTTCGCCGCGATTTTCAAGCGTGACCGTCATTCATCCTAGCGACGCTCGCTTCGGCTCCGCGACAGCGGGAACGAAACGGACCAGCCGCCGCACAAGATCGACCTCGGTCAATCGCACATCGAGCATCTCGCCGGGAACGAGTCCCGGGGATGCAACCCGCACGATAACCGGATGATCGCGCAATTGTACATGGCCGCCCCGAGCGTCGCTGTCGGTGACGGTAGCGGCGAACACCTCTCCCTCCCGGCCGATCAGCAATACCGCCTCGGCGAGATCGATCACCGCACGCTCGACCTGACCGCTTCGCGATTCACCTTGCGCCATCACCGGGGGCAGCCTTTCGAAGGCTTGCTGCACCACCTCGGGCACTGGCTGCGCGTTCGCAACGGCGAGCGCCGCCTGCACCACGTAACGATCGGCGAGCCGACGCAATGGCGCGGTAGCGTGGGCGTAGGTCGCCGCCATGGCGGCGTGCCACGGCCTCACGCCGGACCGGTAAGGCGCATAGCCCGCGTTACCGCCGGCGCGCCGTTCCGCGAGCATAAAGGCGGCCTCAGCGGGATCGTTGCTGCTCAGCGTGCGGACGAACTGCTCTAGCGGCTGCTTCTCGGGCCAGTCCAAGCGCAGTGCTTCGGCGACGTGACGGAGCCTTGCAACCGCGGCGCCATCGGGCGCTGCCATCACGCGAAACAGGCCGGCGTGATGCGCCAGGAGCGTTTCGGCGATCGCGAGGTTGGTCGCCAGTGACAGCGCCGCATTCTGGTCTTCGGCGGCAAGGCGCGGGCGGAAAGCGAGGTGAAGGCGGCCGTCGGCGCCGCGTGAAACCTCCTGCTCGGGCGGATCGACCCGCGCAGCACCGCGCGCCAGTTCGGCGGCCTCGATGCGCCGGGCAAGTTCGACGAAATCCGCTGGCAGGTCTTCGGGGCGAACGGACTCGTAGGCCAATTTCGCGACGGAGCGAATTACCGCCCGTTCAGCCCCATCAAGACTCGCTTTGCCATTGGGATCGATGCGCACCGCGAAGACCACCGCTGGTCGATCGACGTTAGGCAACAGGCTCGCCGCGCCCTCGCTGAGAGATGGCGGATAGAGGTTGGACTTGCAGTCGGGCAGATAAATCGTCTCGCCGCGGGCCCAGGCCTCGGCATCGATCACGCCGCCATCCGCGACGAACCATGCGACATCCGCTATCGCATAGCGCAGCAGCAAGTCGGCTCCGGTCCTCTCGATCACAAACGCCTGGTCGAGATCGGTCGATGGCGCCGGGTCGAGCGTCACAAAACGCATCGCGGTGCGATCGACATGGTCGGTTATCGGCCGTGCCGCCGTGGCCTTAGCAGCAGCGAGGACGGCAGCAGGAAAGCCATCTGGCAGGCGATAGTCCTGGCGGATTGCAGCGAGACCAGCGGCAAGGGCGCGATCGGGATCGACGAGTGTCTTCATGGCCGGGTCATGCCCGGAGCCGAAGCATTCGTCGACCCCGCCTCAATCGGCGGCGACGTGGCGAGCGGTACTTGCCGGGCGCCGCGCGAACCAGACCAGCGCAATCATCGCGAGCGAAATCCATCCCGATATCCAGAACAGATCATCAGCCGAAAGCAGATAGGCCTGCTGGACCATCTGGTGGGCAATTGCCGCAGCGCCCTGGCGCGCGTTGGCACCTAATGACTCTAGCATATCGAGAGCGTGCCGATAGGTCGGGGCGTATGCCGTAAAGTGATCAGCCAACCGGCTTTGATGCAGCGCCTCGCGCCGATCCCACATCGTCGTGATGATCGAAGCGGCGAAACTGCCGCCGGTGATCCGCGCGAAGTTTGAAATGCCTGTCGCAGACGGGATGCGCTCGGGCGGAATGCCGTCGAGCTGGATCGTCAGCATGGCGAGGAAAAAGGTGCTCATTGCCACGCCCTGGACCAGCAACGGCATCGTGTAGGTCCAGAAATCATCGTTGGTGGTGAAGCGCGAGCGCATGAAAAACGAGACGGCGAAGGCGACGAAAGCGACCGTTGCCAGTACGCGCGCGTCGATCCGGCCGCTCAGCCGCGCGACGAATGGCGTCAGGAGGATCGCCACCATGCCGCTTGGGGCGGCGACGAGACCTGCCCACGTTGCCGTGTATCCGAGCTGCGTCTGCATCCACAGCGGCATCAGCAACACGTTGGCAAAGAACACCGCATAGCCAAGGCAAAAGGCGATCGTGCCGAGCGTAAAGTTGCGGAGGCGGAACATCTGCAGATCGACCGCCGGCTGGCGGTCGGTCAGCTCCCAGATAAGCCAAGCAAGGAATACGATCCCGGCAATGATCGCGGCGACCAGGATGAAGGTCGAATTGAACCAATCGGCATCCTTGCCCTTGTCGAGCACCACTTGAAGCGCCCCGACCCAGATCACCAGCATCGCAACGCCGGTCGAATCGATTGGCAACTTGCGCGTCGGCGTCTCGCGCGACTTGAGCCCGCGCCAGCAGACCAGCGCGCAGAAAATGCCGACCGGCAGGTTGATCAGGAAAATCCAGCTCCAGTGGTAATTGTCGCAAATATAGCCGCCGAGGATCGGCCCCGCGACTGGCCCGATCAGCGTCGTCATCGACCAGACGCCAAGCGCGGTCGACCGCCTTTCCGGCGGAAAAATTGCGATCAGCAGCGCCTGGCTGCCCGGGATCATTGGCCCCGATACGGCACCCTGAAAGACGCGGAAGGCGATCAGTGAGCCAAGGCTCCACGCCATCCCGCACAGGAATGAGGCAAGCGTAAATAACGCCACCGAGACAACGAAAGTCCTCACCACACCGAAGCGGCCCATCAACCAACCGGTGAGCGGCACCGCGACGCCGTTGGCCACCGCGAAAGAGGTCACCACCCAGGTTCCCTCGTTCGCGCTGACGCCCAGATTTCCGGCGATGGTCGGCAGCGAGACATTAGCGACCGTTGAATCGAGCACCTGCATGAAGGTGCCGAGCGCCAGCGCAAATGCGATCAGCGCCAGCGCGCCGCCTTGCAGCGGCGCCTGACCTTCGCCGCTCACCGCCCGCGGCCCGCGTTGGCCGCGATGATGCGGGCGATGTCGGCGTCGACGTTGGGGCTGTCGCTTTGCTGCGTCAGATACGCTCCGCGAGCTTCCCGCCCGAGCAGAGATCCCGAAGTATTCGAGGTATCGACGTCGACATCGACCGACAGCCCGATGCGCAGCGGATGCCTCTCGAGTTCGTCGCGATTCAGTGCGATCCGCACCGGCACTCGCTGGACGATCTTGATCCAGTTGCCACTGGCGTTTTGCGGCGGCAGCAGCGCGAAGGCATTGCCGCTGCCGGCGCCAAGGCCGATGACATGACCGTGGTACGTCACCTTGCCGCCATAAGTGTCGGTGGTGATCGTCGCCGGCTGACCGACGCGCAGATCGGCGAGCTGGGTCTCGCGAAAATTGGCATCCACCCACACGCGATCGAGCGGCACGACTGCCATCAGCGGTGTGCCCGCGTTGATTTGCTGCCCGATCTGCACTGTACGCTGCGCGATCGTTCCGTCGACTGGCGCGACGATGTGCATATGGCTGCGCTTAATCGCCGCGCGACGATAGTTGGCGATCGCCGCGAGCACATCCGGATTGGTGTGAACGTCAGCGCCCTCGACCTGGGTCTCCGCTTGGGCAAGCTTGCTCCGCGCAAGGTTCAAGGCGGCGCTGGCGGTCTTTACCGTATCAGCAGCGTGGGACACTTCCTCGCCGGAAACGGCGCCCTGGGCAGCTGCCTGCTGACGCCTGGCGAGATCGTTTCGAGCGCGGGCGAGATCGGCGCTGGCTTGGGTCACCTCGGCCTGCGCGGCATTTACTGCTGAGAAGTTAGAGCGCACGCCACGCACCGCCTGACCGAGCTGCGCCGCCGCGGCCTGGAGATCGACATCGGCAGTTGCCGGATCGAGGTCAACCAACGGCTGTCCGGCACGGACCCGCTCGGTATCGTCAGCGTAAAGCGCGATTACTGTCCCTGGATCCCGCGCGGTGATAGCCACGGTATCACCGCCGACATAGGCATCGTCGGTCGACTCGCTCGGCACGGCGAAGAACAATCGGTAGATAGCATAGACCAGCAAGGCGAGGATCACCACGCCGGCAAGGATCGCCAGCCAGGTACGGCGGGCGCGAGGCTTCCCGAGCTCGACGGGCGGCGCTGTTTCGACCTGAGGGGCGGCTTCCTCGATGATCGCTTCGTCCGGACGGATATCGTTGATCGTGTCGGTCATGGCGCAGTCCTTGCGTCGGGCGTGGCCGGTGCAGCGGCGGGATCGAACCCGCCGCCCAACGCGACCAGCAACTGGATATTTGCGACGGCCTTGTCGGCCTCGAGATTTGCGGTTTCCTGTTCGGCTTCGAGCAGTCGGACATCGGACCCGATCAGATCGAGTCGCGAACTCAGGCCCGAGGAGACTCGCACATTATCGAGCCGGCGGACATCGGCGAGCCCCGCTGTGGCCTGGCGCTGCTGTGCAAGATCGGCCGCGGTTGTCTTGATCCTGGTCAGCGCGTCAGCGGCTTCACGCACCGCGCCAAGCACCTTCTGATTGTAGTCGGCTATCGCCGCGTCGAGCGTGGCAGTGGCGCCCTCATAATCAGCCTTGAGCTTGCCGCCTTCGAAGATCGGCAAATGGACCGCGGCGCCGGGTCCGTAAGTCGAGGCGCTGCTCGAAAACAGGTTGCCAATGCCGAGCGCCTGCAGCCCGACGAGGCCCACCAGGTTGATATCGGGATAAAAAGCCTTGCGCGCGACCTGCCGCCCCGCCGCAGCAGCGGCGATCCGTGCCTTGGCCTCCAGGATGTCCGGCCTTCGGGCGAGCAGGTCGGCGGGAATCGTATTCGGCAGCGGCAGTACCGCGTCGAGCCTCAGGCTGCTGGGCTGGACCGTCGCGTAATAATCGGCGCCCCTGCCGGCGAGCAGCGCCAGCGCGTGGATCACCATTTCGCGCTGCCCTTGGGCGCGAACCAGCGCTTGGTTGGCCTCCGCAAGCAGCGTCTCGGCGGCGCGGACGTCGATATTGCTGTCGAGCTGGCTTTTGACCCTCAGGCGCGCCAGGCGAAGCGACTGGTCGCGCTGATCCACCGTCGACCGCGCGATGGTGATTTGCCGCTCGGCACGAACCAGCTCGACATAGGTTTGGGCTACGGTGCCAGCCAGCGCCAGCCGCGCCGCGTCATAGTCGAGTTGCGCCGCCTGTGCGCTCGCGCCGGCCTGGCGAATAGCGTCGGCCTGGCGATGCCAGAAGTCGAGATCCCAGCTCAAATTGGCCTCGGCCTGCCCCACCCAGCGGAAAGTGCCGCCGTAGGGCGGCGGATAAATGTAGACATTGCTAAGCCGCTGGAACTGCTCGCTCGCGTCGGCGGTGATCTGTGGACGCCGAGCTGCTTCGGCGCCGGCCAGCGTACTTTGCGCGGCGCGGACCCGGGCCAGCGCCGCATCGAGCGTCGGGCTGCCGGCGAGTGCATCGTTGACGATACGGTCGAGCTGCGGATCCCCGAGCGCGGTCCACCAATCGGTGGCAATCGTCGGCGCTGCAAGCGATCCTAGGCCGAGCGACTTGTCGGCAATTGGCGCGACGGCGATGCGCGACTGCGGCACGGCGCAGCCAGCAAGCGCCAGCGCGGCGAGCGAAGATGCGGCGAGGCCTTTGCGTATCATGTCATGCCTCCGGCTGGGGTTCGGGGGATTCGAGGCGCGCGAGCAATTTGCTCAGCGTCGCGATCAATCGCGTGATCTCGTCGTGGTCGAAATCACCAAGGATATCGTTCCAGATGTCGACGACTCGACCGACGAGCTCGTGAACCGTTTGCGATCCCGCCTCGGTAATCGAAAGATTGCTGACTCGCCGATCGTCGTTGTCGCGTCGTCGGACGAGCAGCCCGCGCTCCTCGAGCTGGTCGATCACCCGGGTCATCGCGCCGCTGTTGTGGTCCATGTTGCGCGACAGTTCGGCGCAGGTAGTGGCAATTCCGGAGGAGACCAGCGCCAGCACGATCCATTGGGTGAAGCTGATCTCGCTGCCGTCGAACGTCGCCTCGATGCGCGCGACACTCAGCTTGTTGATGCGGCGCACCAGATAGCCAAGCGATATTCGTGGCGCGAAGCTCGCGACGTCGTAATAGGGTGCGCCCATAAAGATACCTGCCTAGGCAACGATTGCCGCGGCAGATATTTCGCCAAAGCAATAATTCAAGGGGGGATCTTCGCTGCTCTCGAAAAATTTTCATCGAAGGAGCGACTCCTTCTTCGAAAAGAGAGTATGTGCATGGACTGGACGCGCGGCGCTTCGCGCATTACATACCGGTCGTTATGGAAATGTTCAACTGCATTGCGACCAAAGGCCGCCCCCGCGAATTCGATGTCGACGAGGCGCTTGCCGCTGCGCTCCGCGTCTTCTGGAGCAAGGGATATGAGGGCGCGTCGCTGACGGATCTAACCGAAGCAATGCGGATTACTCGCCCCAGCCTTTATGCTGCATTCGGCAACAAGGAATCGCTGTTTCGCAAGGCGCTCGATCTCTACGAGCAGGAAAAACTTGCCTATATGCGGCGCGCTCTCGAAGCACCGACCGCGCGCGGAGTCGCCGAGCGCCTGCTGCGTGGCGCGATGGAGGCGCAATGCTCCGAATGCGAACCCAAGGGGTGCTTGGGCGTGATCAGTTCGGTGGCGTGCGGCGCCGAGGCCGAAGCGATTCGCGAAGAGGTGATTGCGCGCCGGCGCTCCTCGCACAAGGCACTGATCGAACGGTTTGAGCAAGCCAAGCGCGAGGGCGACCTGCCCGCCCATGCCGATATCGGCGGCTTGACAGGCTATCTGTTCGCGGTGATGCAGGGCATGGCGATCCAGGCCGGATCCGGCGCTTCGCGCGATGATCTGGAGCGTGTACTGGAAACCAGCCTGATGATGTGGCCCTGCGGCGATAGCACCCCTGCCGCCAAGCCGTAAATCAACCCGAGCGTAGCAGGGCGACGCCGGCGTCGCGATCGAACAGGTAAAGCGCGATTCGCGCTGCTTGGCCCCGGTCACCCGAAAGACCGCCGTCACGATCAATGAGTAGGCGTGCATCGTCGGTGGCGATCGGGAGAAGATCCCCGAGCATCTCGGGTGAGGCGAGGCGAAACGCCGCCTCACCTGATTGGCGTGTTCCAAGTAGCTCGCCAGCACCGCGAAGACGCAAGTCCTCCTCGGCGATACGAAAACCGTCATTGGTCGCGCGCATCAAGGCGAGGCGCGCGCGCGCGGTTTCGCCAAGGTGCTGCCCCCGAATGAGCAGGCAGTTGGAGGCGCCACTCCCCCGCCCTACCCGCCCGCGAAGCTGGTGAAGCTGGGCGAGGCCGAAGCGATCGGCGTGCTCGATGACAATTAGCGTCGCGTTGGGCACGTCGACGCCGACCTCGATTACCGTGGTGGCGACCAGGACGCCGATGCGACCCGCGGCGAAATCGGCCATCACCGCGTCCTTTTCCGGCCCCTTCATGCGGCCGTGGACAAGGCCGGTCTTATCGCCGAAGCGCGCGCGGAGCGTTGCGGCGCGATCTTCGGCCGCGGCGAGATCGGATTTCTCGCTCTCCTCGACGAGTGGACAGACCCAATAGGCCTGGCCGCCTGCGGCAAGATGCCGCCCCAACGCTTCGACGATATCGCCAAGGCGGTCTTCGGAAATGACGCGAGTCTCGATCGGCTGACGGCCGGGCGGCATCTCGTCGATCCGGCTCTGGTCCATTTCACCATATTGGGCCAGCGTAAGCGTACGCGGTATCGGCGTGGCGGTCATCGCGAGAAGGTGCGGCGGCCGCTCGGCCTTTTGCGTCAGCAGGAGCCGCTGGGCGACGCCGAAGCGGTGCTGCTCGTCGACTACGATGAGGCCCAGCTCCTTGTAGGCAACCGCCTCCTGGAAGATCGCATGGGTTCCGACCAGGATCTGGATCGAACCGTCGGCGAGACCCATCAGCGTCGCCTCCCGCGACCGCCCCTTGTCGCGTCCGGTGAGGATCGCAAGATTGATCGGCAGGTTACCGAGCAGGCGCTGCAGCGTCTCGAAATGCTGGCGCGCGAGGATTTCTGTCGGGGCGAGAAAAGCGGCCTGCGCTCCCGCTTCGACCGCGATCAGCATCGCTATCGCCGCGACCAGCGTTTTTCCGGCGCCGACATCGCCTTGCAGCAGGCGGAGCATTGGTTGCGCTTGCGCCATGTCGCCCTCGATCTCGGCGATGGTGCGCGATTGCGCGGCGGTTGGTCGATAGGGTAGCTTGAGCTGGCTGCGCAATCGGCCGTCGCCGCTCAGGGGCCAGCCGCGGTGGCTGCGCGAAGCGGCACGAACAAGCATCAGCGCGAGCTGATTGGCGAACACCTCGTCATACGCGAGCCGCTGACGTGCGCTTGCGTCGGAAGGATCGGCATGGACGCGAGTCAACGCATCGCGCCAGCCCGGCCAGTTGTGACGCGCTTTCAACCCCGGCTCGATCCATTCGGGCAGATCGGGCGCCCGCTCGGTAGCTTGCTGGGCGAGCTGCCCCATTCGCCGCGAAGTTAGGCCTTCCGACAGCGGGTAAATCGCTTCGCGTGTCGGCGGATTAGCGGCCTCTTCCAGCGGCAGGACATAGTCGGGATGGATGATCTGGAGCTCCTGCCCATATTGCTCCAGCCGGCCGGAGACGCGCCGCGGTTCGTTGAGAGGCAGCAGCTTTTTCACCCAGGCGGTACTACCGCCAAAATAGACGAGGCTGACGTGATTGCCGCGCGAGTCGGTGGCGCGGACGCGCGTCGGGCCGCGGCTGACCTTGTAATCGACCGGCGTCAGCGTGATCGCGATCGTGCGGCCGACATCGGCTTGCATCAGCTCGTTGCGCGGTTCGCGGTCGATGAAGCCAGTCGGGAGATGAAAGGCGGCATCGACCACGCGGTTGATGCCGAGCCGCTCCAGCGGTTTGGCGAGCTGCGCCCCGATGCCCTTCAGCGCAGTGATCTCGGCGAACAGCGGATTGAGGATTTCGGGGCGCATGACTATGTCCCCTCTACCCCGAGCCGACCGACGCCGCCAGCGTCCGCCGGCCAATAGCCATTCGGACGAGATATGGATCGACACACCCGGCTCAAACGGCTCCGCTTCCGGGCGTGGCACCGCGGCACCAAAGAAGCCGACCTCCTGATCGGCGGCTTCTTCGACGCGCATTCAGCGCGTTGGTCGGACGAGGAGATTGCCTGGTTCGAGGCGCTGCTCGAGGAGCAGGACGTAGACATCATGGCCTGGGCGATCGGATCGATCGCGGTGCCGCCGCATTGGGATGGGCCGATGATGACGCAAATGAAGAATTTGGGATACGTGCCGTTTGTCGAATAAGATTCGTCGCCGCGGATGCGTTCCGCGGTCCACTCCTTTCCAAACACTGCGCTCTGGGTTTCGACGGCACCGTGGATGCCGGAACAAGTCCGGCATGACGAGTTGGTAAATGCCCGATCTTTCCAAAATCATTTCCGCCAAACAGCCGCTGACCCTGTCGGGCGTTCCGGCAGGATTTCTGCCCTGGCTGCTCGCCGACCTGGCCCGGGCCGCCGACAAACAAGCGATGTTCATCGCGGCAGACGAAGCAGAAATGCGCGCGGTCGCAGCGACGGCAACCTATTTCGCGCCTGACATCGAGGTCTTGTCTTATCCGGCCTGGGATTGCCTGCCGTATGACCGCGCCTCTCCCACCCTGCGAGTGATGGCGGAGCGCCTGGCCGTCCTGCACAAGCTGCAGCAGCCGACCAAGGCGCCGCAGCTGATGGTGACGACCGCCAATGCCATCGGTCAGCGCACGCTAACGCCGTTTCGTATTCGCCAGCTCGTTGCAAGGCTCGCTCCGGGCGAGCGGATCGGGCGCGACCGGCTCGCCGAGCTCCTGCAATCCAATGGCTACGTCCGCGTTGAAACCGTAGCCGATTCGGGCGAATTTGCGGTGCGCGGCGGGCTGGTCGACTTGTTTCCGTCAGGCGAGGAACAAGCGCTGAGGCTCGACTTCTTCGGTGACGAAATCGAGAGCGTCCGCACCTTCGATCCCGCCGATCAGCGCACCACCGGCCGGATCGACGGTTTCACCCTGTTGCCGGCTTCCGAGGCGCTGCTCGACGAGGAATCGATCAAGCGTTTCCGGAGCCGTTATCGCGAAACGTTCGGTGCCACCGCAACGGGCGACCCGCTCTACCAGGCGATTTCCGAGGGGCGACGGCTCGCCGGTATGGAGCATTGGCTGCCGCTGTTCGAGGACAGGTTGGCAACGCTGTTCGACCATCTCGACGCAGACACGATTTTCGTACGCGACAGCGGCGTGCCTGCGGCCAATGAGGCGCGGCTTGAATCGATTGCCGATTATCACGCCAACCGAGTCCGCGCCCAATCGAACGATCCGGGCAGCTATCGCCCATTGCCGGCCAAGGCGCTTTATCTTGACGCGGATGAGCTTGCCGAGCGCACCACCGCGGCCAAAGCGCATCTGGCGACGCCGTTTCATGAACCCGAAAGCGCCACCGTTCTCGATTTCGGCGTGGACGGCGCCCGCGACTTCGCGCCCGATCGCGCGAGCGGTGCAAACATCTACGAGGCGGTGGTAAAACACCTAGAAAAGCTACAAAAAGACAATAAGAAACCGATCCTCGCCAGTTATTCAATCGGGGCGCGAGAGCGCTTGTCCGGCCTCCTTGCCGATCACGGGCTGAAGAATGCGCGCTCCGCCGACGGGTGGCAGCAGGCGCTCGGCGTTGCCGAGACGCATGTCGCGCTGATCGTCCTGCCGCTGGATCATGGCTTCACCACGCCTGATGTAGCACTGCTCACCGAGCAGGACATGCTCGGCGACCGCCTCGTTCGCCGCGCCAAGCGCCGCAAATCGGCCGACGCCTTCCTTGCGGAACTGGCAACATTGTCGCCGGGCGACCTGGTCGTTCATGTCGATCACGGCATCGGCCGCTACGATGGGCTAGCCTCGATTCCCGTCGGCCAAGCGCCGCACGATTGCGTGGCGCTGGAATATGCCGGCGGCGACAAGCTCTACGTACCGGTCGAGAACCTAGAAGTGCTCAGCCGCTACGGCTCGAGCGAGGACGGTGCGAGCCTAGATAAGCTCGGCGGCGAGGCCTGGCAGCGGCGCAAGAGCCGAATGAAGGAGCGCATCCGCGAGATCGCCGGCGAGCTTATCGCTGTCGCGGCGGAGCGGGCGCTGCGCCAGGGCGAAATTGCCGAGCCGGACGCGCAGGGCTATGCCGCGTTCGTCGATCGTTTCCCGTTCGCCGAAACCGATGACCAGGATCGCGCAATTGCCGATGCCCTGGACGACCTTGCTGCCGGCAAGCCGATGGACCGGCTCATCGTCGGCGACGTCGGCTTCGGGAAAACCGAGGTCGCACTCCGCGCTGCCTTCGTCGCCGCGATGGCAGGAATGCAGGTTGCGGTCGTGTGCCCAACGACGTTGCTCGCGCGCCAGCATTTCCAGAACTTTGCGGCGCGCTTCGAAGGATTTCCGTTAAACATCGGACGTCTTTCCCGCCTTGTCTCCGCCAATGAGGCAAAAGCGACGCGCGACGGCCTCGCCGACGGCACGATTGATGTCGTCATTGGAACGCACGCGGTGCTCGCCAAGTCGGTCGAGTTCAAGCGGCTGGGGCTGGTGATTGTCGATGAGGAGCAGCGCTTCGGCGTCACACACAAGGAACGGTTGAAGGCGCTCAAGAACGATGTTCATGTCCTGACGCTGACAGCGACGCCGATCCCCCGCACACTGCAAATGGCGATGTCGGGCTTGCGCGAGCTGTCGGTGATTCAGACCCCGCCGGTCGATCGTCTCGCGGTACGTACCTATGTCATGCCCTGGGACCCGGTGGTGATCCGCGAGGCCTTGCTGCGGGAGCATTATCGTGGCGGACAAAGCTTCATCGTTACCCCACGCATTGCGGATCTCCCCGAGATAGAGACCTTCCTGCGCGAGGAAGTGCCCGAGGTGCGCTATGTCGTCGCCCACGGCCAGATGGCACCAGGCGTAGTCGAGGAGCGCATGTCGGCCTTCTACGACAAGCGCTATGAAGTCCTGCTGTCGACGACGATCGTCGAAAGCGGGCTCGACATCCCTTCGGCCAACACGATGATCATCAACCGCGCGGACCGGTTCGGCATGGCGCAACTCTACCAGCTGCGCGGCCGTGTCGGTCGCGCCAAGACCCGCGCCTACGCCTATCTCACGACTGCGCCAGAACGGCTGATGACTGATGCCGCCGAAAAGCGACTCAAGGTGCTAAGCGACCTCGACAGCCTCGGCGCGGGATTCCAGCTTGCCAGCCATGATCTCGACATCCGCGGCGCCGGTAATCTGCTCGGCGACGAGCAATCGGGGCATATCAAGGAAGTAGGCTACGAACTTTACCAGTCGATGCTGGAAGAGGCGATTCTTGAGGCAAAGGCCGGTGGCGCGTTGCAGCGCCCGCGCGATTTCTCGCCGCAGATCACCGTCGACGCACCGATCCTGATCCCCGACGATTACGTCCCCGATCTCGACCTACGCATGGGCCTTTACCGCCGTCTCAACGAGGTCGAGGACAAGGCCGGAATCGAGGCGTTCGCTGCCGAACTGATCGACCGGTTCGGCAAGCTGCCCGAGCCAACCGAAAATCTGGTCCGGCTGATGGAGATCAAGCTCAACGCCAAGCGAGCGTGTGTTTCGAAAATCGAACTCGGCCCACGCGGCGCCTTGGTCTCGTTCCAAGACGATCGGCCGCCCAACGTCGAGGGGCTGCTTGCCTATGTCGCCCGGCTGGACGGGGTGGCGAAGCTGCGCCCGGACAGCAAGTTGGTGATCACTCGGGCTTGGAACGATCCCAAGAGCCGGCTCAACGGCGCGCTGCAACTGTCGAAGGGGCTGGCCAAGGCGGTGGGATAGCCTGGGCAAAAATCGTCGCGCCAGTCAAAGGCCGCGCCCTCCTAAAGATGCCTGTTCAGCATCCACGCGCGATCCAGCTTGACCTGGGATGAAGACCCGGACGCGAAGATAAATGCTCGGGAGCAGTGCAACCGCTTGGCGTCATGCCCCCGCCACCAATGCCGCGAGCGCCTCGCTCGACAGCGCTTCGGCGCACAGAAAGCCCTGATAGTAATTACAGCCCTCCTTCGCCAGCAGGTCAAGCTGCTCCGGCGTCTCGACTCCCTCGGCGATCACGGCGAGCCCCAGCGATCGCGCCATTTCGATCACGCTGCGCACCACAACGCGATCGCGGGGCGTCCCCGCGATATCCTGCGCTAAATGCTTGTCGATTTTAAGATAATCGAGGGGTAGCGCTTTTAGATAGGCAAGGCTGGAATAGCCGGTGCCAAAATCGTCGATCGCCACTCGGCAGCCGGCCCCTCGCAGCATCGCCAGCAGGCCGGCAGCGGCGGCAAGGTCGTCGATCAAGCCCGATTCGGTGATTTCCACCGTCAGGCGACGGCGCGGGAAACCGCTTGTGTCGACCCGGTCGAGAAACAGGTCTGCAAACCCGGGTCGCGCGATATCGGCCGCAGTGAGATTGATCGACAGTCGTAGGCCGCCGAGCAGTGCCGGCCAGCGCGCGGCCGCTGTCAGGGCCTTGGCCTGAATGCGGTCGGACAGCGCAATGGCAAGGTCGGCGCGCTCGGCGGCGGCGAACAGCGTTTCCGCCCCCAACATGCCGAGCCGGCCATGGTCCCATCTCGCCAGCGCCTCGACTCCGATGATCGCGCTTGAAGCAATCGCCACCTGCGGCTGGAACAACACCTCGATCTCGTCTCGATCGAGGGCATGGCGCAAGTCGATCGCCAACTTTTCGATCGGAAGCCCGTTGCTACCAGCATCGCCGATACGACGGATCGTCGTGCTGTCTGACGCCTTGGCTTCGGCGAGCGCCTGGCTGGCGCGGCGCAGCAAGCTGCCCGCCCGGTCGTCGCGCTCGGCAGCCACAACACCGATCCGTACGCCCGCCATAACCGGCATTTCGGCAACCGCATAAGGCCGGGCGAGCTCGGCCACGAGCCGTTCGGCGACAAGCCCCGCGCGCGCCTCGGGATCGCGCGCAGCGAGCAGGAACTCGGCGCCGCTCATCCTCGCGACAATCGCGTCGCTGAGCAACTCGCCGGCCACGTCCTCGATCCGTCGGCGTGCGATCGCCAGCAGTTCGTCACCGGCCGATCGGCCGTAAGTTGCATTGACGAGATCGAAACGGGTGAGCGCGATCAATAGTACGGTGATTGGCTCCCCGCCGGAGCCGAGCGCCCGTTCGAGCCAGCGGCGTGCCCCGGCCGAGGACAAGGAGTCGGGGCCTACCACCGGCGCAGGCACTGAGCGGATGGCGCCAATCCGCTCGGCATAGCGCGCCGCGAAACGCAACGCCTGGACAATCTCGGCGGAAGTTCCCGGCGTAGCAAGAAAATGGGTGGCGCCGGCCTCAAATAACTGTCCGATGGCCCCGTCATCACCGCGCTCGACGAGCACCAGCAACGCGGCGCCGGTGGTCGCCACGGTCTCACCTAGCGCTCGCGTCGCGTCTATACCCGCCTCGATAGTGCCCCGCGCGTCGATCAACGCCACAGCGGCGCCGCTCGCAAGGAAGCGACGTTCGACATCCTCGGCATGAGCGGCGGCGATGACGCGCCAACCTCCACTTGCCGCTAGTTCGACAAGCTCGTCGGACGCGTGCGCCGACAGCAGGAACAGCGGCGCTGCGCCGGTCGATCTCCGCTCGGTGTTCAAGCCCTCTCCTCGCGCTGGTCGCCTACTCCTATAGCGGCGCAACGGTTCCGCAAACGGGCTTGTTTGGTTAGGTCCGAGCGCTTAGCTCAAACCATATGGCCAGCGCCCCCGCCTTGATCGACCAGCACGGCCGCCGGATCAGCTATCTGCGCATCTCGGTGACTGATCGCTGCGATCTAAGATGCCGCTATTGCATGGCCGAACACATGACGTTCCTCCCGCGCGACCGCCTCCTGAGCCTGGAGGAAATCGCCGCAATAGCCGACCGTTTCGTGATGCGCGGCGTGCGCAAGATTCGGCTGACCGGCGGCGAACCATTAGTGCGGCGCGGAGTTGTCGACCTCGCCGCGCGCATCGGGCGCCACCTCGGTCATGGGCTCGATGAGCTAACGATGACAACCAACGGCAATCGGCTCGGCGACCATGCCGAGGCGCTCGCCGCAGCGGGAATGAGGCGAATCAATGTCAGCCTCGACAGCCGAGATCCCGATATTTTCCGGCAGATCACGCGCCGTGGGGAGGTGACAAAGGTGATCGACGGCATTTTCGCCGCGCGCGACACCGGCCTGGCAATCAAGGTCAACATGGTGGCGCTCAAGGGCCTTAACGACGACGAGATCGCGCCGATGCTCGCCTGGTGCGTCGACAACGGCTTCGATCTTACGTTGATCGAAACGATGCCATTGGGCGCGATCGACGAGGACCGCGCCGATCGCTTCCTGCCGCTGGCCGGTGTTGTTGTGCGGTTGCAGCAGCAATTTGAGCTGGTACGCGAGATCGATCGCACCACTGGTGGCCCGGCGCGTTACTGGCGAGTCGGCGCGACGAATACGAGGCTTGGATTTATCTCGCCGCTCACCGCCAATTTCTGCGACGGCTGCAACCGAGTGCGGCTGACTGCCGAGGGCCGGCTTTATATGTGTCTTGGCCATGAGGATCGCGTCGATTTGAAGGCTGCGCTGCGCGGCGGCGGGGTTGCCGCGCTCGATGACGCGATCGACGTCGCGATGCTGCTTAAGCCCGAGCGGCACGATTTCAACATCGGCCGGGGTACAGCGCCGGCGGTCGAACGTCACATGAGCGTTACCGGCGGATGAACGGTACGCAGCGCGCACTGCTGGCATCACCGACGCCGCAGGCACAGGCTGCGGCCGAGGAGCTGCGCCTCCGCTACGAGTGGGTGCCCGTCGCCGAGGCCGAAACTGTAGTGGCCCTCGGCGGTGACGGTTTCATGCTGCAGACGCTCCACGGTCAGCTCGATCGGCGGACACCGGTCGTGCCGGTGTTCGGAATGAATCTTGGCACGGTCGGTTTCCTGATGAACGAATGGCGCTCGGGCGGGCTGGAGGCGCGATTGGCAGCAAGTCGGCCTTTCAAAGTGACACCGCTGCGCATGACGGCGACCACGGTGTCGGGGCAGACTCACGTCATTCCCGCCATCAACGAGGTCTCTTTCCTGCGCGAGACTCGCCAGACCGCGAAGCTGGAACTTACCCTCAATGAACGCGTCGTGATGCCTGAACTCGCCTGCGACGGCATCTTGGTGGCAACGCCGGCGGGGTCGACCGCCTACAACCTTTCCGCGCAGGGGCCGATTTTGCCGCTCGGGTCCTCAATGCTGGCCATCACGCCGATCAGTCCTTTTCGTCCGCGGCGCTGGCGTGGCGCCATCGTGCCTGATTCGGCACGCATCTCGATCCGCGTGCTCAACCCGGACAAGCGACCGGTGAGTGTCGTCGCCGACCAGCGCGAGGTACGCGAGGTACACGAGGTCGACATCGCGATCGACCGTGCCCGCGATCTCACCTTGCTGTTCGATCCCGAGCACGCGCTCGACGACCGGATCACCATGGAGCAATTCATCGCCTGATGGGGCTTGCGCGGTCCGAAAAGCCGCTGCTATAGGGCCGCCTCTCGCAGCCGCACAGTGCTGCCTGTGGCATTCCCCGGTAGCTCAGTGGTAGAGCAATCGGCTGTTAACCGATCGGTCGCTGGTTCGAATCCGGCCCGGGGAGCCAGTTCTCGGATTAGGCCATTTTGCTGCGCCTGCAGGTCTTCCGACCAGACCTCGACCAAGTCAGCCACGCTGTCGCAGGTGAAGAATGCGAGCGCATCGTCGAGATCGTCCGGTTCTTCGATGGTGTCGAGCCAATCGGTGATGGCCACACTCCAGCCTTCCAGAGAGTGACCGTCGGGTTTCTCAGACGTCTCGATCTGCGGGGGCCACTCCGGAGCGGCCCACATGAAAATACCAAGGTGCTGCCATCCAACATGTAGGACCGCCCGGAGAATCATATACAGCTTGGCAACATATCGCCTGGCGAGAGCACAGAAGTGGCCGAGAGTTCTTCTCGGCCACTTCACGTCCTAGAACTTAACTTGGAATCCAGCAAAAATACGACGGCCCGCAGAGTAATAGTCAATAGGCATATCGCTGTTGATGTAACTTTCCGAGAATTCTTTATTGAGATTTTGTCCTTCGATGAAGAAGCTAGTGTGCCACTTGTTGATCCGTATGGTTATCTTGGCGTCGAGGTATCCCTCGCCTTTACGATAGGTTGGATTGTTTCCATTGTTTTTGTCGGACACTGAAACAAGCCAATGCGAGCGATAGTTGTAAGCAATCTTCGCGTTCAGCCAACCTTTGTCATAGAAGAGACTGGCATTGTAAGTGTATTTCGACAGTCCCGGGTAGTCATTGAGCGCCGTGTTGGTTGCATCATTGGTCAGATTGGTTTGGATCGCACGCGCGTAGGTAAAGTTCGCTTGGACGCCGAACCCGTCGAGCGGCTTAGGCAGGAAGCTGAGGACCGTCTGTCCGCTCAATTCGACACCGTCGAGCAGCGCGCCATGCCCGTTAACCGACTGTCGCACCGTAAACAAATTGCCGTCATGAAAAACGTCGACGTTGTCGCGAGTCACGTTGGGAATAATGAAACTGCTTTCATATTTCTTGTAATAGCCGAGGCTAACCAAGGTATCGCGGTTCGGATACCAGGCCAGGTTCACCTCCCACTGGTCGGCACGGTAGGGTTTCAGATCGGGATTGCCGGCGGTGCAGGTCGTCTCATCGGTGGCATCAACATCGTCGAACGTGCAGTTGATGTTCGGGACGAGGTCGCTTGGTTTCGGTCGCGCGAGATTCTTGGCGTAGTTCGCGCGCAAGAAAAGGGTCGGCGTGATCTCCAGATTGGCGTTCACCGCCGGCAACCAGTCGGTATAGCTGTGCGAAATCGACGCCGAATCCGCCCCGGTCACCACCGTTTCGGTTCCACCGCCGCTACCTGGCTTAATGCGGATTTCGGACCGTTTGTAGGTACCGGTGCCAGCGTCCTTGGTATGGGTGTAGCGGACGCCGAAGTTGCCCGTAAGGGACATACCGAAAATGTGGAAACCGTAATTCGCCATCAAATAGCCCGAGGCGATTGTCTCGTCGATTTGATAGGCTGGAATCTGGGACATGCCATTGGCTTTGAACAGCAGGTCGTGGTCGAACCCTGACAGGTCGTAATATTTGCCGAGCACGCCCGAATTGAACTTTGGCACGGCGAGCTGCGATGGCGCATCGGAAGGGGCGCCGTTCAAGCTCGAGAACAGCGGTGCTCCTGGAATCGTGCCGGTCGTCTGCTGCAGCAGCTGTTGGTATTGGGCCGGCGTCAGGTAAACCGTGTCGGCTGCCGGACTAGCCGGCGGAGAATCCGCGATGACGGTGTAGATGTTGACGTTGGCGCTGTCCTGATAGGTCATCGTCGTCGGATCGAGCAGCCGGGTGCCGCCACCCTGATATGAGATAAAGCTCGACCAGCGGTATTGCCCGCCATATTTGATCCTCTTGAGGAAGGTCATGTCGCCGGTGTCCCAATCCGCGTCGAGCTTGAGCTGGTTCTCCTTGCTGCGGCCCCAGGTCGGCCGATATTGCAGCGTCGGTCCTGATTGAACCAGCGGTTGCCCGTCCGCTCCGACCTGATCGAAATTGGAGTAAGACGCTGGATCGGCCGGATCGAACGATCCTGGGAAGATGAACGACGGTGTGCCGAGCGCGTTGTTGCGGTCGATTTTAAGTCCGCTAACACTGGTCGAGAAAGCATAGGAATTGGTGTTGCCGTCTGTTGTCGCAACGGCATGCGACGCAAGCCCCTTGAGGTTCAGGGCACCCAGGCTCCAGTCAAATCCAGTCTGATAATATTGCGAATTCTGATTGTATTTGAAGTTGCGGGCCTGGACACCGATGATGCCGCTGGCGCCATAGGGAGCGCCACCGCGCAGCACGTTGTCGAGCGCGGCCGTCACGCTGGTGACGACGTGGTTCGCGTTGACGGTCGAGGTGCCCTCCTTGACCTGCGGCTGAAGAGCGCCGATCGCCGGATCGAGCTGGAACCGTTCGACATGGCCGAAGTCGATCGAATAGTTGTTGTCGTTCAGTCGCTGATTACGGAAATTGAGCTGGGCCTCGACATAGGCGCGGAAATTGTGTGTCACCTCATATTGCAGCTGGACATCGCTGGAGATGCGCTTGTCGTGACGTATCCAACTGCGATAGCGCGGATCGGTTGGGACCCAGTCATAGAATTGCGTTTCGCAGGCAGTTCGCTGTGATGATCCCGATACCGTCGCGCAGCTCGCATAGGTGTTGTAGTTGGCGTAATCGGGATTGGCGACCGTCTTTTGGTCGGAATGATCGAAGTCAGCGAGCTGCTTCCAGTTGGTATTACTGATATAATCCTGGCGGGTATCGACATCGTCATAAGTGATATTGGCGATCAGCCCGAGGCGGTGACTGCCGAAAAGGTGCGGCGAACCGAATGTTAGCGTGCCGCGCGGCTTCCACGATTTCATCAGCGGCAGATATTGTTCGGAGGCAGTCAAGCTGACGAACGGCTTGACCAACTCGAGCGGCCGCCGGGTTTCGATGCTAACGGTCCCGCCGATGCCGCCTTCGGTAATATCGACCGAATAGCCCTTGTAGACGTCGATCGATTTGACCAGCTCGGCCGCGAGGTCGCGAAAATCGCCTGAGCGGCTTCCGTCGGTGTTGCCACCGAGCATGGTAACGCCGTTGATCTCGATACGGTTAAGGTCGGGCTCCACGCCGCGAATCGAGATCTGCGTCCCCTCGCCAAAATCACGGCTAAGCTGGACACCCGTAATTCGAGCCAGGGCATCGCCAACATTTTTGTCGGGGAAACTGGCGATATCATCCGCAACGATCGAATCGACGACAGTTTCAGCGTTCTTCTTTCGCTGGATTGCCGAGCGAAGCGACGCGCGCGTGCCAACCACGAGGATGTCTCCCGCGCCCGCGCCGCTTTGTTCGTTTTGGGCGGTCTTGACGTCAGGGTTGGCCGTCTGCGCACCGGTCTGCGCCGCGGCCGGCATCGCAATGCTGCACGCAAGCGCTACCGCCAGCCATGAGCTGGTGCGTAGCGCGGTCGCGATCGGTTGGCGTGAAATCGTCATGTCCATCTCCTGAAGTTGAGCGCCATCATTTCCGCTCGCACTCCTCCGCGGGCGGACCAGGCGTCTGTTTTTGATGAGCGGCGTGAAGCCGCCCGCCTCGTCAGCGAGGCGCGGGTATCACTCCGTTGATTCGTGCGGTTTGCGCATCATCCGTCCCCTTATTTGCGGCGCGGCCTTTGCCGTCGCCTGTTGAAGCGTTTTTGCTCGCCTCGAGCTCATCGGACTTAACCGATAAGTCTGCCCCATTTTGTCCGACCATATATTGACAACATGTGAAACGCAATCATAATTGATGGGATAATTAGAACAACCGGCTGACAGCGTTTGAAGCGGAGGGGACAATGGCCAAGGGGGCATGGAATTGGCTGGTTTCAGCGGGCCTTGCGGCGGCTGCAATCGCTCTGGGCAATGGAATATTCGCGCGACGAAGCGGCCCGCGCGTATCAGGACGATTTTACACCGCCGTTCCACAAAGATGCGCCCGATTACAACCGTAACGTCGAGTCGATGGCAGTCGAGGACGTGCGTCGCTGGTGGGACTATTACGAGCAGCGGCCGGGATCGGGCACTCGAGTCAGCGCTGGAGGCGTCAAGATCGGCTTCACCGATTCCAACTCACATTTCCGTGGTCGTAACAATTATCGCCGTTCGGGCGTGCTCGACGCGGTGCGGCTGCCCAAGGACCCGTGGTATGTCAATCGCGCGATGTGGGGCGGCTGGGTCGATACCGCCGGGCACCATATCCATGTTATCGGTCACTGGACCTATCCCGCAGGCACGGTGAAGCCGGTCTACGTCGTTTCGAACGGCAAGCGCGTCGAGCTGTTCCTCAATGGCAAGTCGCTCGGCATCGGACGGCGCGAGAGCGGGTTTTTGTACATCTTCGACGACGTGCACTTTTCGCCGGGTACGCTCAAGGCGATCGCGACCTTCAAGGACGGCACCACCGCCGAGCAAGTGCTGACTACCACTGGCAAGCCAGTCGCGATCCGGCTCACCCCGCACACGGGACCACGCGGCTTTGTCGCCGACGGCGCCGATCTGATGCTCGTCGATGTCGAGGTGATCGATGCCGAGGGCCGGCGCGTGCCCACCGCGTTCAATCCGGTCAACTTCGACCTGACAGGGCCCGCGGTCTGGAAAGGCGGCATCGCGGAAAAAGGGAAGCCAGAAGAACAAAAGCAAGGCTCGGACAATTACATCCTGGCCAAGACCCTGCCGGTAGAACTGGGGATCAACCGCGTTCTTATTCGCTCAACAGAACGAGCGGGCCGAGTCCATCTCGTTGCATCATCGCCTGGGCTGAGACCAGCCGCAGTCAATGTGACAACGCACGTCGTTCCGGTCACGGCCGGGTTGTCCACGGTTTTCGCGGAGGACTTCCAGCCGGCCGACCTCTCGCGCGGGCCAATGCCGGGAGGCCGATCTTTCACGGATCGCCTTCAGACGGTAGCCGTGGCGCGGATCTTGGCAGGTTCGAATGGCGAGGCCGCCCGACAGAGCCACGACGATGACGAGACCACCGCGTGGACCAGCGACGGCAACCCCGAAACGGCGTGGATCGAATACCGGTTCGCGAAGCCCGAGCGCGTCACAACGCTTTCACTCAAGCTGACCGGGTGGAGGCTGCGATCCTATCCGATCGCGGTGACGCTTGACGGCCGCACCGTCTATAGCGGCGAAACGCCACGGTCGCTGGGCTATGTCACGCTGCCGCTCACCCCGGCGACCGGCTCGAAATTGCGTATCTGGCTGACGGGCGCGACCACGGACCGAGATGCCTTCGGCAAGATCGTCGAGATCAAGAACAACAAGGTCGCTGCCAGCGTCGGCGCTGACAAGGTGCCGCCCGGCTGGCGACTCAGCATCGTCGAGGCCGACATTCTCGCCGCTATCGCGCCCGCTAATCCCGGCAACACAGGAGGGGAACATTAGACCAGCAACCGCACTCGGTGGGCTCGCGCTGCTCGCTCTAGCGTGCCCCTCGGCGCCGGCGTTTGCTACGCCGGCCCCAGCCAAGCATCGCGTCACCTTCGACAAATATTCGCTTATCATCGACGGCAGGCCCATCATGATCTGGTCCGGGGAGTTTCACCCGTTCCGTCTGCCCTCGCCCGATCTCTGGCGTGACGTGCTCCAGAAGATGAAGGCGAGCGGGTTTAACGCCGTCTCGCTCTATTTTGACTGGGGCTATCACACGTCGAAACAAGGGCAGTACGACTTTGCTGGCATCCGAGATATCGACCGCGTGCTCGACATGGCGGCGGAGGAAGGACTTTACGTCATTACCCGCGCCGGTCCCTATGTGAACGCCGAGCTGTCACGCGGTGGCTTTCCGGGCTGGCTGGTCAACCAAAAGGCCAAGGCGCGCACCGATGATCCCGAATATCTTGCCGCCGCCGACGAATGGCTCTCCCGCGTCAACAAGAGCATTGCCCGCCACCAGCTCGACAATGGTGGCGGCACGGTAATACTCCACCAGATCGAGAACGAGCTGGGTGCCACCGGTCCGACGCAGCAGCGCTATATGCGGCACCTTTATGAGGAGGCGCGCGCCGACGGTATCACCGTGCCGATCTTTCACAACGACGCCGGCCGCCACGGCCGCTGGGTGCCCGCCTCCAGCCAAGTGCCGGGCACGATCGAGGGGCCTAACGATTTGTACGCCTTCGACGGTTATCCCGGCGGCGTCTGCACAATCCACAATAAACTATCGAAGGGCACCCCGGCACCCGACTGGGGCCTGTACGGACCAGGTGGCGCCGATGGGGGCGCCAGCGCCTCACCGCACACCCCGGGATTCGCAGCCGAGTTCGGCGGCGGCTGGTTCGATTACTGGGGCTCGAACGGCATGTATCCGTGCAACGCGGTGCAGCGCGGGCTCGGCTACCAGCGCGTGTTCTACGGCACCAATATTGCCAACGGTATATCGATCGAGAATTTCTACATGACCTATGGCGGCACGAGCTGGGGCTGGCTGCCTGCGCCGGTGGTCTATACCTCCTACGACTATGGCGCAGCGATCGACGAGGCGCGCAACCTCCGCCCCAAAGCTCTCGAGCTCAAGCAACTCGGCGAATTCGTCCAAGCCGTTCCTGACCTCGCCCGCCTGGAGAAAGCACGGCCTGTCAGCATCTCGAGCAGCCGTGTGCAGGTCTATCACGACCGCAACCCCGACACCGACGCGCGGTTGCTGTTCGTTGTCCACAAGCCGTCGAACGAGACCACCGACGATCACTTCACGATCACCGCCGACCTACCCGACGGCCATTATGCCTTTCCGATGGAGCTCAAGGGGCAGGATGCCAAGCTGTTGCTCGCCGGCGTGAACCTTGAACGCCAGCGCCTGGTCTATTCGACCTCGGAGCTACAAACTGTGCTGCGTCACAGCGACGAGGACATCGCGCTGCTCTACGGCCGCGCCGGCGAGCGAGGCGAGACGGTGTTGCGCTACCAAAACGAGCCGAGGGTAACGGTGCTCGCCGGCGTCGTCCGTTTCCGCTGGGACTCGCACCGGCAAGACCTTCATCTTAACTATATTCATGGCGGTCTCGTCCGAGTCCGCATCGACGGCGGCGGGCGCGCGCCGCTCCTGCTCCTCATCGGCGATACCGCCGAGGCGCAGCGCTTTTTCCGCCAGGGTGAGGCGCTCGACCGCGGACCATGGCTGGTCCGCCACGCCTTCGTCTCGGGCGACAAGCTGGTCATGACTGGCGACACCAAGTCCGGCGGCGAACCGCTCGAAGTCTGGGCACCCGCGTGCGTGCGGAGCGTCACCTGGAACGGCATGCCCGTCGCGATGACGCGCAGTCCGAGCGGCAGCCTTGTTGCGGATCTGCCGCTTCCCGGGCCGCACCTGGTCACGCTTCCCGATCTCACCCGGGCAACATGGCGCTATCACGCAGGCTCGCCCGAGGCACAGCCCGCCTTTGACGACAGCGGCTGGATCAAGACGGCGGGCGCGCCCGACCATTCGACGATCCGCCCGCCGACCGGGCAGCCGACGCTGCAGATGGACGCCTATGGCTTCCACGACGGCGACGTCTGGTATCGCGGCCGCTTCGCGGGTGGTGCCGACGCGCGCCATATCGCGCTTCACTACGGCGGCGGCGGCGGCGGGATGCTGCAACTCTGGCTTGACGGCGAATTCGTCGGCGAGGACGAACTGCCGACCGGCCTCGCCCGCCCGATCACCGTCGGCATGGCTGAGTTCGACCTTCCGGCTGCCGCGCAAAAACCCGGCGAACACGTCCTGTCGGTAATGGTTCGCCCCGACGGTCATAATTGGGACTTGGAGACCGACGACGCCCACAAGGAGCCACGCGGTCTCATCTCCGCTTCGCTATCGCACCCCGGCGGCGAAAGCTTCGCGGTGCCGGTCGCCTGGCGAATCCAGGGCCGCAAAGGCGGCGAGGAACTTATCGACATCGCTCGCGGACCGCTCAACAATGGTGGCCTCTACGGCGAGCGGAAGGGCTGGTCGCTGTCCGGCTTCGACGACAGCGATTGGAAAACCGCCCGTGTGCCGGCGGCCGGATCGTTCGCCGGCACCGCTTGGTATCGCACGCGCTTCACGCTCGACGTGCCAAAGGACGACGACGCTACGATCGGCATCGAGTTCGGTGACCCGAAGATGCCGCGCTCGCCCGGCCGATACCGCGTGCTGCTATTCGTCAACGGCTGGAACATGGGCCAGTTCATCGCCAACATCGGCCCGCAGCGTGTTTTTCCGATTCCGCCCGGGATTATCGACAATCACGGCGCCAACACTCTCGCACTCGCGGTGACGAGCGATGGTGAATCGGGCGATGCGCTTGAGGCTGTGAGGCTGGTGACGATGCACCACGTTCGCGGCGGTGTGCCGGTGGCGATGGTGGAGGCGCCCGCCAGGCTCGATCGTTGAGAAAGCCGAACTGCAGGCCAAAAAAATGCGGCACAATTTCCTCGATGACACCGATTACCGCTTGCTTGGGCGCGACGGGCGCGGAATGAGGCGACGCACCCCGTAAACTTACAAAAGGCCAATCACCCCGTGACTCAACGCCTGCGCGAACAGACGCTCGCCACTTTACCCGCTGCGGTGACCCGACCGGGCTACAATCGCGCCATGATCAAGCGCGGCGTAGTCCATCTCGGTATCGGTGCTTTTCACCGGGCCCATCAAGCAGCGGTGTTCGACGCCGCACTGAGCCGGGGCGATGACCGCTGGGGAATCACAGGCGTATCGCTGCGCTCTGCCGGCGTACGCGACCAGATGGTACCGCAGGACGGCCTTTATACGCTTTTGGTGCGAGAGGGCGACAACCAGCGCGCGCAGATTATTGGCGCCGTCGACACTGTTTTGCTCGCTCCTGAAAATCCCGAGTCCGTGATTGCGGCGCTGGCTTCTCCCGACGTCCACCTTGTGACGCTGACCGTAACGGAAAAGGGCTACAAGCTCGATCCCGCGACCGGCCGGCTGCTGGCGGGCGATCCCGACGTTGCCGCCGACCTCGGCAGCCTCTCCGCGCCGCGTACGGCGCCCGGCTTCATTGTCGCCGGTCTCGCTCGACGGCGTAAGGCAGGGCTGGCGCCGTTCACTGCAATCAGCTGCGACAATCTGCCGCACAACGGGCGTCGTCTCGAACAGGCAGTGCTGGAGATTGCTCGCGCGCACGATCCCGCGCTGGCCGACTGGATCGCGGCGGAAGGCGCTTTCCCGCAGACGATGGTCGATCGCATCGTCCCAGCTACCACCGCCGACGATATCGCCGCGCTGGCTAAGCTACTCGGCGTCGAGGATCGCGCGATGGTTAAAACCGAGCCGTTCACGCAATGGGTTATCGAGGATCGCTTTGCGGGGCCACGCCCCGATTTCGCGGCGCTGGGCGTGCAGCTCACCGGCTCGGTACCGCCCTGGGAGGACGCCAAGCTGCGCCTCCTGAACGGCGCACATTCGGGTATCGCCTATCTCGGCGGACTAGCCGGCATAGAATTCGTTCATCAGGTTGTTGGCCGCGCCGAGGGCGCGCGCTTTGTCGAGACGCTGTGGAACGAGGCGCAAACGACACTTTCGCCGCCGCCCGAGCTCGACATTGTCACTTACCGCCGCGAGTTGATGGCGCGCTTTGCCAACAGCGCGCTGCAGCATCGCACCCGCCAAATCGCCATGGACGGATCGCAAAAGCTGCCACAAAGGCTGCTCGCGACAATCTCGGCTCGAACCGAGAGCGGCCTGGCGTCGCCCACGCTTTCGCTGGCAGTCGCTGCCTGGATGCGCTGGCAAGGCGGTATCGATGATGCCGGCAACAGCTTCGTCGTCGACGATCCGATGGCCGACCGCACGAGCACGTCGCTCGCCGGCTGCAAATCGGCCGAGGAACGCGTGGCGGCGCTGCTCGCCCTTGAGGCAATTTTTCCCGCGGCGCTGGCTGCTGACGCCGATTTCCGCGCCGCGCTGGTCGGGTGGCTGCAAGTACTGGAACAGGACGGCGCCTTGGCCGCTCTTGCTCTGGTTTAGACCTAGCAGGCAAAGGCCCTTACGGCATCAGCAGCACCAGCGGGATGCGCAGCACGGTATGGACATCGGGCGCATCCTGCGTCGCGCCGACCTCGACCGACCAGTTGATGCTGGCGCGGTCGGTTGCTCGGTAGGTGACACCGAACAGCAAGCGACCGACCTGCAGGCTTCGCGACTTCTGCCATGTCGGGCCTGGGTCGGTCGGGCCAGGATTGGTCAGTACGGTGCGGGTACGCGTGCCGAATGCCCAGGTGTGCGAATAGCCGATGTTGAGCGACGTGCGGTCGTTGAGCGCAACCCCAATGCCGGCGGTAAAGTTCAGCGCGTCTCCTGGCTTGACGTAAGAAATTGTAACTGGCGGAATCACTGTGTTGACGTGCCGCCCGAAGTTGCGCGTGTAGCCGATCGTGCCAAACAGGACGGCGGGATCGCTGGGTAGAATCGCCGTGATGCTGGGCGAGACGCCCCAGAAGCCAGAGCCTGTTGCCGCCCTTGTCTCCTCGCCAGTGTCGAGCCGCGGCACCCCGAATGGGCTGCTGCCGGTTGGTGCGACGACTTGCAGGTTGCCAACCACGAAAGGCGTGCCGGCATGGCCAGTGATGAGCTGGTATCGCGCGGTGATTTCGACATCGCCAATGCCGTTGCCCGTCGCCGCGGTATCGACCTCGCGCGCGGCGTCGTTATTAGTGCTGCCCTGGACCGGCACGAGCACTGAATTGTCGGAGCGGTGGACAAACGGAACCCTTACGCCGAGCTCGAACTTGTCGGTGATGCCATAGCGCCCGCCAATCGAAGCAGTGAGGATATCCTGCCGGCTTTCGTTGATGTTGAACTCGCCGACCAGCACCGATTCGATCACCTCGATCCCGCGAAACAGCGTCGTGTTGCGATCGGCTCGCGCATAATCGAGCTGGAATTCGGTGGTGAGCTGCCCCTTGCGCGTGACGACGCTGCCCTGCTCGCCGAGCACCGCGACCTCGGGCGGTCGCTCCGGCTGGGCGGGGCGCTCGCCAACCGTCTCGACCGGCGTTTGCTGCTGCGCTGGCGGCGCGGCCGGGCTTGCCGCGGCCGCCGGTGGCGCCGTGGCGATCGCCGAAAGCCGGGCCTCGAGCGCGCGCAGCCGGGCATCCTGCTCCTCGATCTGACGCTGCTGCGCCTCGAGTTGGGATCGTGCCGCGTCGAGCTCCGCCTGGAGTTGTTGTGTTGTTGTGGGCGAGCTTTGCGCCTTGGCGGCCGGCGCGGTCGCCATAAGCGCTCCTGCGAGCATCAATGTCACCTGATCATCCACCTGGTTGCATCGAGAACGAGGCTGTCCACCCGCATGGCCGCCGAGCCGGCGACATAGGGTTC
>Ga0164242_10000926_pt1 | contig 34797 bp, 50 predicted proteins | sample OricomgcompostMG_FD_108783 | JGI IMG/M metagenome (GOLD analysis project Ga0164242, IMG submission 108783) | Miracle-Growth compost microbial communities from Emeryville, California, USA - Original compost - Miracle growth compost (MG) ... | reverse complement strand
GTTATCAGCCTCAGATTCCCTAATAAGGCTAGGATGTTTTCCGATAATATTCTCAATCGTCTTGTTAATATCTTCTGGTCGCCATTCCTTATCATCGTTGTTGAATGTCATTTTAACTGCACCGACAATTTGTAGCTTCTGCTGGGCTGTAGCTAGTCGTTGCTCCCTAGCGTCATTATCATCGTCTGGGATGAGTCCTAGCATTGTAGTTGTCATGTAACGCCTATAGTAAGTAATAGCAGCTCCTACAGCCTGCGGGTCTTGCCTGGTGAGTACCATCATCATGTACTCAGTCTTTTCTTCACCGCTTGGCAAGTGGTATAGGGTACTCTTGTAGTAATTCCCTGATATTCCTCGGTCATCTGATGAGGTTACAGAACCATACACCACCACCTGATTATCTTTTAATAAGTGTTTCACTGAATCCCACGTAGACGTTAGGTTAGAGTATTTAAACTTACCCTGACCCACTTGTCCACTAGACTCCTTCTTTAGGTATTCGGCTTGTTGCTGAATGTTAAAGATGGCCTGCATAATGCCAGTCTTTTCTGTTGTTTCGCTCATTTGGTCATTTCCTTTCTTGTTATCCTTATTGTAGCACAAGTGGTATTACGATGCAATACTATTGGCTATTTAATTTCCGTATGGTATTATTTACCGGAGTTGTTAAATAGTTTGGTCACATCCTTTCAACTCTCTAAACGCCCCATTCCCACGGGGCGTTTTTTGGTGTATGATGCAAGTATCAGCTCCCTACAGCTGCGTACCTTATACTAATACACGGAATCTGCATGTGGTGGTTTTTCGTGTGTAGTTCAAAAACTTGCAAGCCTGTGGTCCTCCCTTTTGATTACTTACCCTCATCAAAAAAAGTCCACAGGCTTTTTGCTTGGCTGTGGTATAATATAAATAACTGAAACGTTTCGTAGAAAAACTTAGTAGGGGGTATATATAAAACCTGGCGGTTAAGCCAGGTACGTTTCGTAGATGCTCTTATTATAGCATCTACAGATTTATATGCAAATACTTTTACAATAAAATAGTTCGCAGCCTATATAAAACTGCCGGTGCAGTACTTACAGGCTTGGGAAACGCCGTGATTAAATGTTAAGTTTCCCCGACTTACTAAGTACTGAACTATTGAACTATCAGTTGAGACAGATCGGAACTGGCAAGCAAGGAGTAGTCCTTAGAGCATTGTCTGGTAGTGAGAATAGATTGTAGAGGGTTTTACGGTTAACTTCCTAAGTAGTAGGGAGAGACCCGTTATGTGTATATAGTACGTGTAGCAGGTAAAGAAAGAACCCCTCCGTGTACTTAGGAGGGGTTTAACTTGTTCGAACTATTCTATTGTAAACTTACTTTTTCTTCTTGTCTAGTAATTCATGAGTTTTGCGGTGCATCTCTAACGCTTCCTGGTGCCTGCGCTCGTGGTTAGACTCCGCTCTTCGTCCCCATAGATACCCTAATCCAGCAAGTATGGCAGAGGCAATCAGGTTTGAGTAGAGCCCACCATAAGGGTACCCAAAGTTCTGTACTAAAAACTCCGTGAGCTCTTTCATTTATTCAGCAGGGCTTTAAATGCAGGCTTTAGAACCAAGTTGTATACTGCAGAGAATCCTGCGCCAATCGCACCAGCTAAAGCAAGTCTATCCATAGAGAAGTTTGTAGTAGCCCACGTTGCACCAGCTGTCTGTAAGAATGTAATGACGATATTAGTTAGTATCGTCTTATTAGACTCTAGTTTAGTGTACATATCCTGTAGTATGCCAGTGTTACCGACCGCAGGTGTTTGTGTAGCTGTATCTTGAGGTTGGCTCACAACTGGTGGCTTTTCTGGCTCTTCTTGATGTACGGGTTGTTGTGGCGCGGTTGGTGATGATATTGTCGGCACAGGTAATGGACGTGCAATAGGAACTGGTGTACCTGAGTTATCACCCGATACCTCTGTAGCAGTTTCAAGGTCTACCCAGAATGATAATCCACTATATTCAATCTTAGCCAACCATCGTCCACTACTTTGTCCAACGTCTGATACAAGAAACTTTCCAGGAATCTTATAATGTGAACCAATATCGAGCACCTGGTCGGTAGTAGCGTAGCCATCTGAGTCAACTTCTACTACGGCAGCGGCAGGGATGCCATTATCAGCCCAAGTAAAGCCAACAGGACACAGAACATTGGTGCGTACTTGCCAAACGTCGCTAATAGCTTGTACATCATCAGCTGTATACGACTGATCGAACGCGATATACGAACCAATCTCTACTACTTGGTCTGTTGGATTATTAACTATCCCCTGAGTAGTGCCGCTGTACCTGTAGAAAGTCTGGGGAACATTACCATTAACTGAATGAAGCCAGTCATAATTACTAGTCGCTATACCGTTATATCCGTAGCTACAATGGTCTATATTATCTTCGTCCGTAAATATACCAGTATGTCCTAGACTTCCTGTGGAATTGCCCCTAATACCCCATATAAATACATCACCGCGTTTAGTATCAAAGTTTCCCTGAGCGTTTGGTTGCAATTGTACCCATCCATTATGCTCTAAATCATTAAACAGAGTATCCGTGTTGCCGATATAGATGTTTGATGGTAAGAACCCACCTTGAATGAGAGAGAAATATAGCGCACTAGAACAATCGTAGCTATTAGGGCCGCGACGTTCTGTCATAGAGTAAGTTACCTTACCCTTTCTATCTTCGTACCACTGAATTGTTGAATCAATACTTGGCATATTTATCTCCTTTAATTTATTGCGCATTTAACAATCTGGCCGTTGAGTACCTGCCAATTATCTGTTTCCGAATACTTTACCTCCCATCTGTTTTTAAGTAGGTTACATTGTATCTGTGGGGTTTTCCCGTCGATACCATCTTTTCCGTCAGTGTTCTTTATAGGGTTAGCTATTAAATAGTTATTGACTGCTTGCTGTACTTGTTCGTCTGTTGCATTTGAGCCATTCGTACCGTTAGACCCATTTTTAATTGGGTTCTGCGCGAGATAGGTGCTAACAGCGTGGCTTATCTGTTCGGGAGTGGCATTTTTACCATCCGTTCCATTTGTAGGGGTTGGAATATTGCTTATCTCTGAATGGACCTGTGAAGAAATAACATCTTTTAGATTCTCTTTAAGAGAACCTTGTTGTTGAATGAGTATATAAGTAGTAAGCACACTTGCCGCTAAAGCTATGAGTAATACGAACCATGCTATATATCTCAGCTTTTTCATTATTTTTTTAAGGCGAGGTACATTATTATCGCCTCTCCAATAATAATTACGGATTCGCCAATAATTGTCCTAAATAACCAGTTAATGTTCCTTTTTAAAGGGCCATACTCAAGATGTATCTTTTCGATCTCTTCCTTAATCTTTTCATTGGTGGTTTGCTCACTTGCGGAAAGTTGCGAGGTGGTCACGAGGCCACTTGTCTGGGTGAGGAGCGTGTCAAGTTTACCATTTACCTCTAGAACTTTATTCATCACGGCATCGAGCTGGTATACTTTGGCTGGCTGTTCTGATTCTGCTTGTGAGCGTTGTTCCACGTCTAGTCCCCGTATACAATAAAGTCAACTGTTAATGTAGCATCGTAATTATCGAAAGTCATTCCAAACTCGCCTTGAGAAAAGCTTGTGACGTATCCTGCGAGCTTACGAGTGCTTGTACCACTGACATTCCTATAATGCATAATCGCGTAAGTTGTAGAGCGGTATGATTCACGTTTGGTGCTGTCTACAAGAATTGACTTAGAACGGTTACGTGTACCATCGCTAAATCCTGTAGATGACTCTGCGCTGCTCGTTGTACTCGGAGTGACTTGAAAAGAAATACCTCTAACATTCATTGTATAGTCATTAAGGTCAATCAGAACATTTGTGCTGTTGACGGTAAATGACCCTACTTCGACTTTCATCTAGAGTTTTCCCGCTTTCCTCATTTTCTGGAACATCGCGCCTGCTACACGTTCACCGGCCTCTTTAGAGCCGTACTCTTTACCGGCTTTATCTGCGATTTTATCGAAGTTCTTGCCTTTTTTGCCCATATCTTTGCCACCACGAGCCTCTTTAGCTGCTTTAGCCTTTGATAGTACTTTCTTCATGTCTTTCATAGGTTCTCCTATTAAAAACAACCGCACTGACGCGGCTGTTGCCTTATAAGGTGATTATATAGTATAGTGCGAGGTATGCAAAGAGTGATCGAACCCCAAGAAGGACGTGTGCTCGTCAGACTCGAAACTTCTGAATATGGCGCTATTCCAGTGCCAGAGAAAACTTATGATAGTGTAACGAGCGGTACGATACTATCAGTCAATGAAAAAGATAAAGATTCGTATGGGTATCTTGTAGGAAAAATAGGTTACTGGAAACTATACAAGGATGACCTAAGAGTTGGCGTTCTTCCTACTGGAGAGAAACTAGCACTTATTTTAATAAATGATATAGATGGGACTTCAGAAGAATGAAAGCAACGGACATCGTAACTGACAGAGACGTACTACAGAATAAGACTGCTAGTGCTAGCGAGCAAGTATATAAAGTAGCTAAAGCCGCTTATGGGCCAAAGGCTGGTAATGTTATCGTAGGGTTTAAATCGGGCGCACCACTTCTCTCAAGGGATGGCGTAACGAACATTAAGCGTATCAAACTCGCCGATGCAATCGAGGATGACATTGCGAAAGTAATCGTAGAAGCTTCTGAAAAGAACAACCAAAAGGTAGGCGATGGAACAACCGCAGTCGTTATTCTCTCACACCACCTCTTACAGGCTGCTCGAAAGCTTGAGAGTAAGGGTGTAAATCCTATGGAGGTTTCAGAGAAACTCCGACAAGCCGAAAAGAAAGTACTCGAATACATCGACTCTATTAAAAAGAAAACCACCGAGGAAGACTTACAAAAAGTCGCCACGGTTTCTGCGGGCGACCCTGAGCTAGGAGCGATGATTTCAGATGTCCTCCAAGAAGTTGGGGTAGATGGTGGTGTGATGATTGAACAGTACGAGGGTCTCGGTGTCCACAACGACATCGTAGATGGCTTCTATTTTCCTAGAGGATATAAAGATACTGCACTCATTAACGACCAATCTTCAAATCAGTCTCTTCATAAAGATGTGGCTATCCTCGTATCTAACAAGGCTTTTAATACAGAAGTTGAAATTGGCGAACTCCTTAATAGTATTGTGAGGAAAGGTATAAAAGAACTTGTTATTGTTGGCGAAGTCAATAATGCAGCCCTTGAAACTCTTGTAATGACCCGCGCGAAAGGTCTTCTTCTAGCTGTCCCTATCGACCCTCCATATACCGTAGGTGGTCGTACACTCTTCCTCGATGACATTGCACTCAAGACAGGTGCGACTGTATATGATGGTGTAAACTTCTCTCCTGAAGCACACTTAGGGTTTGCTAGTGAAGTCCTTGTCACTGAACACTCAACTACCATCTTACAAGGCGATAGCGATGATAAAGAGGTAAAGGAGCGTATCGAGAGCCTCAGGAAGCAACTCGCAGAAGAAGAGCATCCGCAATCCATCCAGTTCATCAAGGAACGCCTCGCACGTCTCACGGGTAAAATGGCTATCATCCGCGTGGGTGGTGCGATTGAATTTGAGCGCGAAGAGACTAAATTGCGTGTTCAAGATGCCGTTTGTGCAGTTCAGAGCGCGATGAAAGACGGAATCCTACCAGGTGGTGGTTCTACGCTCGCCCGAGTAAAAGGCACTGAGTTTGATGAGGCATTTAAACAACCATTTAAGGCACTCTTCGATAACGCCGGTCTTAATCCAGAATCTTACCTTGCTAAACTAGAAGAGGCAGACGTATGGCAAGGTTTCAACCTCCGCAACATCACAGACAAACCTGTAGATATGCTAGAAGAAGGCGTCATTGACCCATCATTAGTCATTTCAGAAGTAGCGACAAACGCTATTGCACTAGTAAGGGGCCTCATTACGGCAAGTGCCGCACTACCAGACCCAGACAAGGAGTAGTATGGAACTTATAGTGGGAATTTTAATTGGACTTTCGACAGGTGTACACATCGGTCTGTACTTGCACCGTATACTAGAGTTAGCGAGAAATATATGGAATCGCGACCCCGAACCAGAGGCTAGAGTAATAACTCCTCTCCGTCCTGGGTATGCTGATGTTACTGAACAATCATACATCGTGTCCCCTAAAACTCCTGACCAGATAGAACGTGAGGAACAGGCAAGGATTAGGAATATATGACCTCAACAGGATATATTGGCTCTGATGGAAAGTACCACCGTGGGGAGGATAAACCAATGGGTTTTGATGTAAACCCAACCCATAAGGAATGGCGTCACGATATGGAACGCAAACAATTCTCTAAAGAGATTATCCAACCCTATAAAGATAGTAAGGCGAACCCAGAGTTTATTAAAAACTACCCTGAGGAATCCAAAAAGTATTTTAGCGAAGATGTAATTAAAAGGATTGAGAGAGAATTATGAGTCAACTTATTCTTATGTTTTCAGAAGATATACCGTCTCCTGTATCAAAATATATAAGCAAAGAGATAGATGATAGAACAGTGGCCGGTAAATTATCTTCGCGTCCAGATATTATAGTGGTTACCGATGCCACATATAAAAGGCTTAAAAAAGAGGTATCAAAAATGTTATCATCTCCATATCATATGCTCGGTGAAATTACATTCCGCGGTATAAAAATCATTAAGAAGGAGGACTATGAGCCAAAAGATTAAAAAACAAATCGAAGAAGTAGAGAAAAAGTATACTATTGATGACGTGGACTTCCAATACCTCACAAACCTAGACAATGTACAAAGAGGTAGTGACTACTGGTTTAATCAGCTAAAAACCGAATATATAAAGCAGGTAGCCGTAAAGTTAGGCTACTCGCTAGACGATGAACTTGAATTTAGCATTGACCTTAAGTCTCCAGATAGAGAACTGACCATTAAGAAGCTTAGCTAGGCAAAGCCCCAGCGATACCACCAAGAACATTCTGCCGCATTCCGGCAGTTTGTTCGTTTTGCAGAAGACTAGGAAGAAGTTGCTGTGCCGCCTCAGGAGAAATGCCGAGAGTCTTAGCAAGCTGAGCTGCAACAGCCGCTTGTTGACCTCGGTAGGCGTTCGCAGCGGTTCCTGGTACGAGGCCGGATATAACACTACCGATACCACCTAGGCCTTGTGCGCCACCAGCATTGGCTATGCCACCAGGTAGTGCGCCGATTTCACCTTGTAGTATAGCGTTACTTTGAAGCTGAGGTGCGATAGAGGATAACACTCCGCCCATTTGGCCACCATATATGGATGGATGAGTTAACATGGTCTGCAAGAGAGCATTGATAGTATTCTGATTCTGGGGTTGACCTCCGTTCATAGTTTCTCCTTGTAAAGATGTGTTAGGTAAGCTTTCTACTGGTGCAGCACCCATATTAGGAGCATTAGCTGCTAGAACACCTCCAGCTCGTCCGAGTGTGTCCATAACTTTCTGTGCTTTCTCATTACCGATAGTCTTAGATAGCTTAGCGAGCGTACCGGCACCTGCTACGTTAGCAGCATTTGAGCCGAGAACTTTAGGTGCGATCATACCTGCGGCTAGGCCAGCAGGACCACCAACAGACATACCAGCTACAGGTGCCCCAACCTTGAATAGTTCAGGTAAGTTAGTACCACCTGTTGTATTGGCTTTATTCTGAGCGAACTCTAATGCCTGGTTAGCAATTACCTCTGGCTTTTGAGCAGTGCGGAGTTCGCCAATAGTTTTAGCACCATTCAGTTCATTAACTTTCGCTTCATAGTAAGTAGGATTTATATCTTTAAGGGGTGCGAGTTCATCTATAGCAGTTTTTCGTACTTGGTCAGTGATGCCAGTCTGACCGATAGAGGTCCTCTCACCATAGAGATTGTCCTTAATAGTGTTCGATACGTTCCGTAGTGCTTTTCCTTGAGCTTGGATGTTAGGAGACGAAGATTTTAGCCATGCTGCTGCCCGACTATCCATAGCTTTAGTCATATTTAATGCGTCGAGAGGATGTTGCGCGTTAAGAACACCATTATCAAAACTGTTTACAACGCCTCCTCCTCTCTTCGGCGCTACGCTTTTAATCGCATCAGGATTATACTTTTCGAGTTGCCCTTGAATAAACTCTTGTACACCTTTCACTGAGTTAGAATCACCCGCGATTCCCGCCTCGCGCACAGCATTGAGTACAGTATTGCCCGGTGCACCTTTCCCAACGGGAGCAAGGCTACTAAGGTCGAGTCGCGCTCCCTCATCAGCCGCGTTAAGCAAGGAGTTGTTTACTGCGTTATTCAAAGCGCCGCCTTCCCCTGTGACAATAGGATGAATATCACCCATTTGTCTTAGGTCGGTAACGCCATTCTTATAAAGGTAATCGGACGTTGCTTTATCTAGTGCGCCTTGTCCCTGGCCTTGAACAAGCGATGTTGCTGCCTTATCTGCAGCTGGCTTAACCACACCCTTAAGGACTTTTCCAGCTCCCTTTACTAGTGCTCCACCTGCTAGGTTTCCAGCAGCTCCCGTAAGACCAGCGCTAAGAATATCTCCAGGTGATGACTCTCCACCAGATACACCCTCATCCACCGCCTTACCTGCAGCACTACCTAGCCCAGATAGGGCGGTGCTAGCGAGTAAGGATGCCCCTCCCGTTTCTGGCGCTAGGAGTGCACCAAGCACAGGTAAAGCTATACCACCGACCGTTGACCAAAAATCACCTGGCTTATTAGGCCCGCTAGGGGTGTTGTTAACTTGCGATAAGTCCTGATAGCTAGATATAGAGTTTGGGTCGTTGGGGTTCATTTCATTCCTTAAAAGTTAGGGGTGTAGAAGATATTTCCATTCTTCTGAGTTACTTTACTTACACCTGGCGCGTAGTTTCCGTACTGCGATGTATAATTTCCTGAACCATTGTCAACATTATTATTGGTTCCCTGAGACATAAGATCTCTGGTCTGCTGATTCGCAAGATCTGCTGCCTCGGCTTGCTTAGCAAGTAGGTTCGCTTGAGCATATGAGGCCGCTGCAGCTGCGTATGCCTGTCGTAATTGACCGAATGTCGCTTGGTCGTTAGCTGTGAGCTGCTGACCCTGTTGTTGTGCTGCAACCATCGCCTGCATTTGTTGCTGCGCTGTAGCCATAACTTGTGCGGCGTTATTAGCAGTTGCCGTGTATGCCTGCCTCTGTTGGTCTTGTGCCTGCAAGACGGCCTGCGTACCCTGTTGAGCCCCTGTGAGTCCACCTTGCTGCTTAGCTAACTGATTCTGAGCGTTCTGGTTAGCAAGTTGGAGAGATTGGTTTAAGTTAGCTCCCGTAGTGGCATATTGGTTCGCCACGTTACCTGCGGTCGCACCATAGTTAGCGTTAGACGCCTGAATAGCGCGAGGAAGACCGCCAAGTATACCCGTGAGCTGTGATACCTGATTCTGTGCCTGATTGAGATTATTAACATCATAACCCGCGTTCTGGTTGGCGAGTTGAAGCTGCTTCTGGTAAGCATCGTTGCCACTAACCATGTTCTTCGTGAATTTAGAGAGGTCGCCTTGTGCCTGGTTTGAGGCATTATACGCAGTGTTATATTGGTTGGTGGCGTTAGTAGCGTTTTGGTTATAGAAATTTTGAAGAGCAGTATCTTGCTGATACTGTTTCGATTGCATTTGGTCTATATCGGCTGTTGATAATGGCATTTTACAAACAAAAAAACCGCTTCGTGCGGCTCTTTACCTTATACAATCATTGTATCATAAAACAAAACAAATCAACCCTGAGATGGCACCGACGTCCCGTCCAGGCCTTCGACGAATATATACGCACGTACATTAACGCTGAACCCAATAATATTAGGAGGCGAGTTGCTTCCTGTATTTGTCCATTGCTTGTCTATGTAGAAATTCACATAGGTGCTATCTACTTCTACTTCAAATTTTGCAATGCGGTCAGATGTACCAGTTGCATTACCTAGTAGCCAGGACCCCTCAGAGCCTAGAACAGTAACAAAATTGTCTGTAGACAGAAGAAACCAGGCAGACGGTTCATATGTATATCCGTGCTTGTATTGGTAAATGAGAGTTTTCTTTGTTGTCGTTGTTCCTGGGCCCCCTGTGGGGTTAGGCGGTTCAGTGTTAAAGAACACAGTAATAATCTGGAAACTATTTTTATTAGTAGAGTCCAGCTTAGCAAAAGGATAGCGGGTGTTAAATGTTAAATGCTGCCCCTCTGCTGTCGTGAGAGAAGTATTAGGAGCAGACACAGATATAGGGCCAAGATCGCTGCGCATTAGTAAACTACCCTTAAAGTATTTGGCACTACGAGTGGGTCCCTGAGAACCACTAAACTACCAAAGTTATTATTAGGATTAGCCAGAAACGATGCCTGAATACGTGCTTGTGTGAAGCCTGACGATTTAGCCTGTGTCGCACTTTGAATAGCAAATATGTATCCGTTCTGTTGAGTACCAGGCGCGACTGGCATGTATGTAGTTCCTTGTCCTGGACCACCAGCAAATGCTAATACCCACGGCGTATAGTTAGCGGGGTTATTATATCCAATATATTTAACTCCTGATGGGGTTGTAGAGACGTTAGTGACGATAGAAAGCACGGCGGGTGATTGTGCCCGGGAGTGAAGAATAAAGTCTCTCAAGTCATTTGAAGCGATGCTTTTCTGGGATTTAGACACTTTTATACCCGTGGTGGGGTCGTACGGTGTGGAAACGGTTGGGAATCTAGGCAACGTATAATCTATACCCTGCGAAATATCCACGTTATAGCATTTTATACTTATCGTATAGGTTATAGCGTTATAAGTTCCATGGTTAACAAAATATATCTTATCATTATCGAATGAAAATGTAACATCATTCTGGGCACTCGAAAGGTTACCAGATGTGGCGAAGGTCCTACCGATACTCACTCCATTCAGTATAGTCCACCCCATAGTGAGGGGATAAAACTTTAATCCATGAGTAACCGTTGCACTCACTGATAGTCCGTCGGTATAGGGGACTTGTACAACTGCTTCGTATGCAATAGCTAAAGACGGCCAGTCTGAGTTAAATACATACTGGTAATCAGCAGCGAAAGGGTCGCTTACCCCAATCTGAGTAACTCGTATACCTGCAGAGTTAGAAGCCACCAGTTGTGCCTATCGAGACACGAATGTTACCTTGCGAGTCAGTAACCGTTGTGCCACCTTGTAAGTTTTGCGTACCAGCTGTTGAACCTGTCTGAATCTGTCGAGGGGCAACAGTTTGATTGGACATTTGGCCGTTATAAAGAAGTGCCTCTAAGGACAAGTAAGGAACAGTAACAAATCCTTCTTGTATCTCTCCTTGAGATGCGGGCATTATCTGAAAATTAGCGTTCCCAAAGGTTGAGGAGTACGCCATCATCATCATGCTCGCGTTGGGGGCATTTGCCGATACTTGTGATTCAAATCCGCCATCTTGGTACATATACTCTCCTAATCGTCTGGGGCTACTTCTACTTCACCCATCGTTGGGTCTACCTCTAGTGTAACACCCGTAAAGTCCGGTGGGGTAGTAAGACCCGGTGGCATTGTGAAATCGAATCCATAAGATATTTCATGGAACCTTGTGTTTATCTCTATAAGAGCATCAGTGGCACCTGTCGTAGTGACCGATGCGAGCGATACTTTATTGCCTCTATCTAACTTATAGTATGGTGTAACCGTAGCACCAGAAGGAAGACCAGTGAAACTTACCTTTTCCCTGTTGGCATATTTCTGTTTAAACCTTGACCCGCCATCAAATATGAGTGATTCCCACATACCAGACTGCGCCGCAGTTGATGTGTTGTCTAGTACGTCAATCCCATAATGAGTAACACCAGATTGAGTATATGCCCATGAAGTATAGAGAGTATCTACAAAGTTTTGGTTCATACCTATCTGTAAATTGGTAATACCGTTCGTATTGTTATTCAACAGACCATTGGACATCTGGTAGGAATACCCAAACGAGTTAGGAAATGTCATCTCAACCGCGCCCCATGAGTAATTTCCGTAATCTACATTGGCATTTGTCGTTGAGGATGGATAACCAATTAAAAGGATATTATAGCGGGAAGTGAACATATTAGGGTTTATGATAGTTGAGTCCGATGTACCTAAATAGTCAGTGTTCTGGTAGGCAATCTTCCTGACCTTGATGACTGTCGTGCCGCCGCTCCAAGCGTAGAGGGAACCAGCGACCGTGAAGTACACGACGTTGTTTACTGAGTAAAGGCCATACGGAGCGCCCATAGGTATATCAATAATAGAGGTAGGCTGTGGCGTCGTTCCATCCCAGAAATATAAGGCCCCGTCCTGGAAATTCCTGCTAGAGTTCTTACTGCGACGCTCTACGCCAATCACTAGTTGGTTGTTGTTGGTTGTAAGACCACAAACCTCATAGCCTGCCTTAAACACAAGTTGGTGACGAATCCAATCGTTATTTGATGGATTATTGTCACTTGAGAAGTTATAAGTAGAAAGATACTGTCCATTTCCAATACATAATGCCTGACCGTTACCCGTACCCGTGGCTACACTAAACAAAGCTGTAGGATGCCATCCGTTCGTTGTTTGTACAAGCCTATAGGCACTCCACGTCATATAAGCTGACATAAAGTCTCCTGTGGCACTCGAACCATACGAAGTCGGCACAACGGCAATTGTGCCATCGTTTACTGTGGATGTGAGATGCCAATGGTAGTTTGCCGCGCCTGACGCGATGCCACCACCTACTAATACGCGAATCTGAGAGCCGAATACAAACTCGTTTAGTGCATTGGAGGTAATGTTAGCATTTGTTAATGTTTTAGAGGCTAGTTTGTTATTCTGCGAGTCGTGAAGTGTAAGAGTATAATCCCCCGTACCCTTAGAGGCGATATAAACAGAGATGGAATAACCAGGTTCGATGTCTGGTGAAAAGAGACAATAGGTTGATGGGTCTTCCACTAGAACGGTTGGAACTTTCGCAGTTGCCCCTTGGGTAACGGCTACAGATCGTAATGCACCATCAAAGTTTCCATCATCTGGGTTATATATCTGGGTCGTACCGTTGTTTATTGATACCGATTGTGCAAAGTTAGCGTTTCTAAACGCAGGCTGCCCCGTATTTCCAGTAGTGACCTGCCCATACATCGAAACAGTCGTTTGTCCTGGAATATATAGCTGGTCGGTAACTTGGTTATAGAGGATACCCGCCGAGCCCGCCTCAGACATTTTTGCTACGTCTGATATGACATTGGATGTGTTAATCCTATAAATGAAACCTTGGTCACCAACCATCCAACGTACGCCATTTAAGTCCTGTTCAATTGCTAATGGTAGGTCAGATAATGTTGTACTAAGGGCGCGAGGCGCAGGTAATACAGACATCTGGGCCGGGTCAGAACGGAAGTCAAGATTACGAGACTTATAGAATGAGTTAGAAACCCCTAATTTATTAGAAGTAGAAACACCGCCTGTGAAGAAGTTGGTGTTAATCTGAATCTTAGATGAATTACCAGACTTAGCCATATCAACCCGTCAGCTGTGTTGGTGGAATGTTAAAAATATTATAAACATCGCCAGCTTGCTTGGTGAACACAACACCCGTTGTCTTACTTGCATATGTTTCTTGGTACTGGTCAAGGAGATTTTGGTAGAGAGAGAGGAACTGATTTGCGTTTCCCTCATCTTTCCGCTTTAGATAGAACTGGTAAGCAGCGTAGTAGACTAGGCCCATATGATAATCTTCTGGAATGTCTGGACACGCACCGATTATATATGAAGCTGTGGCATTCGTCTGGTCTTGGTAGTAATTGGCGAGAGTCAGGGTAGAAGAATTAGAAACTGATTCAATCTGGTACCAGTTGCCACCCGTTCCATCGGTGACCGAGAACCACATATTAACCATACTCTGGGTGAAACTAGCACCACTGTCTGTGACTGTCTGAGAGCCGTTAGAAACGCTTGCAGTTCCCGTAACGTCTGGTAGTGAGAAGTCAGGTAATCGAGGCTCGTATGAGACGTTAAGCGTTCCTACGTTGCTCGTTGAAGGTGCAGGCCATACCGAAATGACATTAAAGCCCTTAACGAAGTACATCGTAGGGATATAAATAGTGACTGCTGGAATAATATTAAGTTCATTCCATTTGTGTTCGCTCGGTACTTCAGTAAGCGGATAGACGATACCATTCGCAGTAATCGTTACCTCGGTTGTACGCACGAAGTCCGCCGGTAACTGATAGTCCTGTTGGGCGTTGACCAGACTTGCCTGTATCTGTTTACGTGTCCAATAGCGTCTTGCGGCGTTTTTAAACAGCTGGAGGCCTTGCTTAATATCTTGGTTAATATTAGCGATGGTTATACCATTATCATTTGGTGAACCAACCATGTCGTAGGTTCTTGAAGATATTTGGTTGAGAGTCAACATTATGAGGCACTCGTGAAGTTAACCCATGTAGTAGACCCTGTAGAGTTTACGTATAGGCGCGTTGATGTGGATGAACCGTCAGTACGAATATACAAAGACCCCTGTGCTGCCGAGAACGTAGGAGCACCAGAACCCCAGAATATCCCTAGGTTAGCAGTAGATGAGAACTTAATACCAGAAGTGGAGGCACCTGCAGCCGGTGGAGCGGTAGAAGTCTGTAGGCTTAATTGTCCAGTCGTCGAGATGGTCGAACCAGCAGTAATTGCACCCGATAGTGTGGATGCCCCCGTGACAGATAATGTACTAGTGAGCGAGAGAGCGCTACTGATTGCACCCGCGGTAACAGATATGCCGTAGAGTGTTCCTGTGTTGGAGGTAGTGTAACCTACAATTGCGTCGGCAGTAATATTAGCGTTGGTAATTGTAGGTGCGTTAATTGTCGGGCTTGTAAGAGTTTTGTTCGTGAGCGTTTGCGCGGCTGTAAGGGTGACGATTGTATCGTTTACATCAGGAAGAGTATAAGTGCGAGTTGTACCCGTTGCAATGCCTGATAGCTGAAACTGCGCCTTTTTAGTAGTATCTCCATTATCCACAAGAGTGAAGAGAGAGTCTTTGATAGAAAATGTATTAGTGTTGTCTATCGTCTTGTTTTGTAGAGTCTGGATTGTGCTAGTATCGACTGGTTGCCCTGTAACACCAAGAAGAGTAGAGCGGTTGATGCGCTGCGTAGCAAGAGCAGAGTTAGTATAAATAGCTAAGTAGTCGTTGGTACCATCAATACTGTTCGCAGTCGGAAGTACAGTGGCTCCCGTTGCAGTTCCGCCTAGAATTACGTTTGACATTAGATTTGACTCCAAAGTGTGGCGTACTTACCAATTACGTAATAAGGATTGGGAATGATAAAGTTTAGCGAGTTATCAACAATCGTATTACCAAGGTTATCTTGAAGGTAAAGTCCCAACTGAGGTACTACATATCCTATTCCTGATTGTGGCGTCCAGTATGTCGGATTCTTAACCATGATACCTCCTTAAACGATGTCAAAGTAAAACGATAGGGTAGAAGCACCCGTATTAGCCTTTAAGTACAGGACACTGGTCAGCGCTACATCTACTTCTACTTGTACTCCCGTAGGAATAGTGAAGTAATGACTAGCTACAGTATTATCTGACTCGCTGATATTTACTGTGTTAGTTGTTGCTAAGAAGTTAACCCGTACGGCATTCAGGGGGATTGTGAGCGTTGTCACCGCTGAGTTAGAGACAGTAGCCGGGGACACGATCGGGCTTGCTGAAATATCAACTGTCTGCGGGCCATTACCAATAGCTCCTGTGAGTGCGTTATGGTTGCCATCGTTTCTAAGTCCACCAAATAGACTCTCTGGACCTGGTTCTACTGGTGCGGTTTTCTGTGTGAATGTGTAAGTAGACATATATCTCCTAATAAAATAGCTCCAGTAGCGGCTGGAGCCTTATAAGGTAATTATATAGGATAATCCCTAGCAAATCTATAGCTTATTTATGCATAACATTCAAAGGCAATATCGTAGGAATTGCTAGCTGTTGTTACATTGATAGTGAATCCGTCAGCATCCATACTCACATAGCTTGCAAGCATAGCAGGCGTAGAACTACCAGCAAAGACATAGCCGATACATGCAGAGGTAGACGAGTTTCGAGCATAGATAGCTGATGAGTTCTGAGAAGCGCTAGAAGTGTAATATTGGGCTGAAGCAGTCATAGCGCCCATAGCCACCTCTGTAGCACCTGTGCTTGCTGGCGGAATAGCAGTAAACCTTACAAGCTTAGGAGTAAATCCTACCCCAGTTATAGGCTTATTCCCTGTAGTATTAGTAACGGTTGAAGCAGATATAGTACCGATAAAGAAACCGCCAGTACGTGCAGCTGGACCAACACTATTTGTGCTGCTAGTCATGGTCTTATTCGTTAGAGTATCAGAGGAAGCACGCCCTACTAGTGTGTCAGTAGCCGCTGGCATTGTATAAACATTAGAACCCGATCCCGTAAGTGTTACGTTACCACCTGTTAAGGTAAAATTACGGGTCGTTGTACCACCCCCGAGAGTATATCCGTCGGCGTTGTTTGTGTACTGGTTGTTTGATGAGTTATTAGTAGCCATAATATTCCTTACATTGTTATACTTGATAACCCTGTTACTGATGAAATTCCTGTTAAAGATGTGACATTTGATGGTTCGGTGGTTCTAATCTTAGCACCACTAGCACCGCCTACACCATTACCACCGTTACTGTTGCCTGTTCCTCCTGTACCTCCAGCTCCGCCTGTAAGGGTATAGGTTCCTGTATCGCTAAGTGTTGCATATACGAGATACACATTGCCAGCGTTACCACCACCACCACCACCACCACCAGAACCTGAGACTGCTAGAGCGCTACTTGTACCACCATTCCCTCCATTAGAGCCAGCAGTACCTGAGGTTATAATTGTACCACTAATAGTAATAGAAGGAGCTTTAAGAACAATATGTACACCAGCTTTCCCAGAATTTCCACCAGCACCTCCTCCTCCCCCCGAGGCAGTACTTGTTCCATTCCCACCACCGTTCGATCCATTATTTCCATATGCATTCGCACCAGCTCCAGAAGTGACAGACGTGGCTAAACTCGTTGCTGCGCCACTACCTCCTGCTGATGTACCACCGTTATTCCCTACGACTGTTGATGTCGAAGCGGTAACGGCAGTTCCTCCATTGCCACCAGGAGTGCCACCAGTTCCTCCATTGCCACCAGCCGCATTAAATGCTCCACCGGCTGTGGTTCCACCACCACCACCACCACCACCGAAGCCACTACCTTGTGCTCCTCCTGTTGTAGTGTAGAGATTAGGAGCACCAGAACCACCATTGGCCACTGATGGGTTATTGTAGGTAGTACTATCAATAACAACTGAACCACTATTTTGCCCTGCTGTTATCTTATTTGAGACATCAATGGTACCACTAATACTGATGCTCGTATTTGCGAGAATATATAATACAGACCCACTTGTTGCGGTTGTACTTATAAAAGCACCGGCAGATAAACTGACTGTTGTATATTGATATTTATTATCTAATAATAGATTGGTAGTTCCCGTAGTTACGCTTAACGAACCATCCGAACCATTTCCATAAATAGGGTTAGGAGTAGCCATATTAGGTAACCGTAATGTTTCCTTGAGAACTTATTACTGACCATGTAGTGTTAGCTGTAATGCAGATGAGACGTACAGAATCGTACCTATTTACGCTATCAAGTCGGCCGCCTGTGCCTGAAGTAGTCGCTAGTACTCCGAAATTTATTACCTGGCTCGCATTCTGTGCAATTCTCCACCCACCAGCACCTGCCCCCGCAACCTCTACAATCTGTCCTATAGAAGCGGTGGAAGGCATTGTGATAGTTACAAGCCCTGCATTATTAGCAATGTACCCATTATTAACTGAGGCTGCCTGTGAAGTACCCGTAACGTTATTCCACGTTATACTTGAACCTGTAGCTGCAATAGATATTGAACCGCTGCCGTTAGTAACGCTAATTCCTGTACCTGCTGTGAGAGTAGCCTTAGTAAGCGTATTACCTGTTGTATTACCAATGAGTAACTGACCATCGGTATAGGTAGTCTGGCCTGTTCCCCCTTTATTCACGGCTATAGTAGTGGCACTCCAAGTTCCTGTAGCGACAGTACCCAGAGTAGTTATAGAGGTCTGTCCAATGTAGGTAGCAGCTATATCTACCACGGCTGATGTAGTGCCCGTTACTGTAATACGGTTTGTAGTACCCGCTACAGATGTTACTGGAACTGTACCGCTTGATGCAGCTGTGATACGACCCTTACCATCAACAGTTATACTAGCATTCGTGAATGAGCCCACGTTCGAGTTCACCGTAGCGAGTGTGGTTGCGAAGCTCCCCGTACCGCTTCCCGTCACGTCTCCAGTTAATGTAATAGTTTGGTCACCAGTGTTAGAGCCCGAGATACTCGAAGTGCCTGTAACTGCTAAGGTAGGGGTTGATGCACCAGATATAACCACAGAGTTTACAGAGGTAGGTGTGATTGCCCCAAGAGAAAGTGTGATGGTTCCAGTTGTAGTAATAGGAGAACCTGATATTCCTATACCATTGCTCCCGCTGACTGCTACAGAAGTAACTGTACCAGTGCCTCCGGCGGCAATCCATTTCAATCCTGTTGTTTGCGCAGAATCCGCGCTAAGTACTTGCCCATCCGTGCCTACAGGTAGCCGAGTATCTGCTGTGGAGTAAGTGTAGAGGTCACCTTTTGTTGTGAGAGGAGATGGTCCACCACTTCCTCCAGGTGGATAATCAAGCCTTCCACCTGCCATTATGCATATTCCTCTTCAAAGCTCACTGATGGAGTGCCAGTTGCAACAATTCCATATACAGCCCCTACAACCTCCATAGTAATAGCTGCTCCCTTAACACCGAGGAGTAACTGTCCTGTACTTGTGGTGACGCCTGAAGCGCCTATGTACATGTCAGTGGTACTTAGGTTAACTATAGTTACTGAGCGCCGAGTCGCCCTACTGGCAACAATCTGAGTGGCAGTGCTTGCGAGTGCGACCTGTCCTGTGGCGAAGTTGGCTGTACCAACAGAGGATGATATGGCGACACTTCCTGAGACCGTAACCGTTCCTACAGGAACGACTTTCAGCTGGCCATAATTATCCATGAGAGGAGCGGATAGGGCTCCATCCGCTAGAGTTCCTGGAGGGGCAGCAAGATACCTTCCTAATGCTACGGTTCCTATAGCTGGAGAGGTGGTCGCACCCTCTGTATACTGGGTGTTCCCTCCGCTAACGGCAGAGACTAGTATCGAACCATCTACTGGGTTAACGGCTACAGGTACGGGGGTGTCGCCATCAACAGAAGAGAGTCCCTCGAGGAGTGGAGCGTGATTAGGTCCGAATGGTTGTGGCGCGTTAGTCCAGTTAGCTATGACAATTCTCCTAATAAAAAGAGCCCCTGACGGCTCTTACCTTATGAGGGTATTATACGTCATTCTCGTAACCAATTCCAGCCATACCGTACGCACCCCTAAGACGCCGGTCTTTCTGGTCTAGCTCAAGAGAACGACGGTTAAGGTCATTCTCTTTAAGCCTCACCGACTTTTCGCGCGTAGATATTTCTAGCTTCTTCATATCAATAGAGGAGACGAGACTATCAAACTCATTGCGTTTTTCATTAACCTTAGTGTCCCACTCGCGGAGTTTGTCTTTATACTCCTCTACTTTCTGGGTATATCCAGCATCAAGGTTGTTAAACTTGGCCTCAGTAAGGGCAATGGCCTCCGAAAGGGTTATCTTCTCTTGCTCAAGGCGGATAATATCTGCGGAGAGTTTATTCTTATCAAGCTGAATGTTATCTGCCTCTTTACGAAACTCCTGTAAAGTGACATTCCACTCACTAATGGTGGTTTCTGAGAGCTTTTCTTGTTCTTCTCGATAACTTTTTGTCTCTTTAATCTGGGCTTTGAGGTCGGATAGTTCTGAGTTTCTAGATTTAATAGAGGCACCGAGTAAAGCTTCTTTACGCTTTAAGTCAGATAGCTTATTTTCCTGTGCTTTAGTGGCTTGCCTAGCAACGGATTCTTGAGCTTTGAAAGAATCGAGTTTCTCTTTGGCATCATCCGTAAATTTCTCTATCTCCATCTTACGCGACTCTAGAATCTCCTCCTGGGCAGTGATTTGTTTACGGAGTACTTCGAGTTTTGTTTCAGCATCATCAAACACCTTTTGGCGTTGTTGTATGGCTTTTTCGCGCTCTAAGATATTCTCACGAGCATTAAGTACCCGTTCCTTTTCTTCGAGTTCTCTAGACTTCTTTGCGAGGTCGGCCGATTGGTCGCTTTGGCTCATCAAGTTCTAAATCCTTTGCTACATCAGCTACTGGCTGAGTGTTGTAAGCGGCGAGAATATCTTTTTTCCCTACGTAGAACTTCTTAATAGCTTCCACCTGGAAATATGGGTCTGTCCAGTCAGTTGAAGCCTGGCGTGCATCAACAAGCCCACCGTCAACCCGTTCCTGTAGTTTACTCATAGCCATTTGCTTAATACCTGCCTCAATCATAAGGTCTGCTTCGTATGCTGGGACAAGCTTAGTATCGCCAGGCTGGAGAGTGATGCGCTGTGGTGGACGCTTCATTAAAGTATTCTTATGGCCTGGGTAGTCTGAGTATGTTTCTTGGTCTTGAGGGGCCGCGAACTGATACGTTAATGGGTGAGTGTCGCCATTGATAACGGTTACAAAGTCTTCTGGTTCGTACATGCCGCGTAGGCGTTCACGAATTGGTTTTACCTCTGTATTTGATGGTGCACCGTAGTAATCGTTGTCCATTATTTCTTCTCCTTAAAGTCTTTAATAAGTTCTTCCACTAAAGAATGCGCACCCTGCGTTTTAACCTGCTCGGTTGCGATTTCGTTGAGACGTTTATTTAATTGCTGCTTCTCAGATTCTAGAGAATTAAAAGCAGTTTCAAGCTCTGACTTCTTATCGTTGAGTTGCTTGAGTTCCATATTGTCTGCATATTATCATAGGTTGATTGAAAAAGAAATAGCCCCATTTCTGAGGCTAAGACTTTTGTTTGTTTTACTAGGCCGAAGCTGTGAAGCTTGCCCAGGTCGTACTACCGTCAGTATTTACATACACTCGGGTAGATGCAGTCGATGCAGTGGTGTTCGTGTAGAGTGAGCCTTTCGGAGCACTCAGTGATGGAGCACCTGCGCCGCTGTAGATACCAGCTGTACCAACGAGTGTCCCGCTTGGGAGTGTCGTTGAGCCCGATACCACGAGTGGTTCATTTGCACCGAGTCGTACACCATTCTGTCGAACTGCCGCATTGTATTGTCCTAAATCTTGTGTAGACATAGAATCTCCTAGTTAATGTTGAGGTCTACGAGAGCGGCGCTTGATGCTGCCGAAGTCTTAGCCCAATCTAGGTTACCGGTTGTCGCAGCTGAGATAATCACATAACCAGCTGTACCAGCCTGGTCTTGCGCTACACCGAGACCGATAGTTGCAGTCGTGGCAGATACCTTGGCGAGACCACTACTCTGTACCCAACCGTAGTTAGTTACTGTTGAGCTGTTAGGTACCGCGTTAATCGTAACACCAACGGGTGCGTTACCAGTCGTTGAAGGTGCGACACCATTGTACTTTGAAAGTACGAGGTCTACCGTGTCAGTACCAGGGATAAGTTGCGTGGCACCCTGTGGGATTGGGTCAGCGAGTAAGAGAGTTACATAGCCGCCGTTACCAGCAGCGGTGTTACCTTCTACGCGTAGGCTGTAGTAACCATCGGCAGCAGAGTTGATAACAACTTCCTGGAACTGGTCTTGCGTTACTGAGGTGGCACCATTTGTTACTACGAGCTGGCGTGAGCCTGCCTGTAGGTTAGCTGTCGTCTGACCGCCTGTGCCGACTGCTGTGATAGCTAGTGCGGTAGAGTTTGCAGGTGCAGCTGGACCGACCATAAGTAGACCAGCCTTGATGGTTGAAGTACCACCAAACTTTACGTAACGGAACTTACTTCCGTCTTCCGTGACACCTTCTGCACCAAGCTGGTCTTGCTTGGTTGTGCTGAACGTGTTGAGGTCGGAGCTAGTGAGATAGCGAGGTCCTGTTTGCATATATTTCTCCTTAGTTTCCTGTAATACCAGTTAGTTTACCGTTACGGCGTGGCTGGCGGCAGATAAGGTTGCCCAATAGAATCACAACACCTACCTGACCGAGCTGGTTGATTGAGCTCATCATGTCGCGGAATTGGAATGCTGATGGGAACGGAACATCTTCGTAGAAACCTTGCATACTCTCAACTGTAGAGCCGATGTCCCGAAGTTCAGGACTCTTCTGTACAGCGAAGTCGAGGTACTTCTGGTTAATCCAGAAGAACGTACCACCTGTTGCTTTGTCGTCTGCGAACATATCGCGACCGCGCCAAGTGATAGAGATGAAGCCACCTGCACCACTTAGTTCTGCACCAGTGTTAGGGCCAGTGCTGCGTGGAGTCTTTCCATCTACGCGGTTGTAGCCACGGATGCTTGTGCTCTCATATCGAGCGCTAAGCATTGGTTGGATAAGACCCTCAACGTATGTCCAGATAGCTTTGGTTGTGAGACCGTAGTCTGGAGACTCTGAGGTAGAGCTTGCTGCGCTCACGTTATCAAATTCGCTTGATAGGTAGCTAAGTGTGATTGTACCGTTTGCTACAGCTGTAACGTCAGCGTCAAGGAACGGGTAGGTAGTGCGGCTCAGACCACCGTATGTTGGTGCGTTTGTACCGTTGTCTACTACGTTGCCGAGACCGTCAAAGGCTTTACCAAGACCAAAGCCGTAAAGCTCGGTACCGATAGCGTCAGCCATTGAGATTTTTGCTTCGTCCATCTTAGCAGTAAGCAACTTAATGACCTGAGACTCAGTGTTACCGTTTACTGCTGCTTCGATGCCAGGGATAACGATTGATTGGTATTGACCAGTCAAGTAGAACGTCATCTGACGAGTGTTGTTTGTTGCGGCAGTAGAGAATGTATCCATGCCGTTAAATGAGCCGCCCGTTGTACTGAAAGCTGTCTGGATAGGAACGTTATAGCTAACACCCTCCCAGTCACACGTTTCTGACAAAATTTTGCTTGTGAAGACGTTGGAGTTAGACACCTGGTCTACAAGCGCGGGCAAAATGTACTGATAAGTAATATCAGTCACACGGTTGGTGAAAATTTGTCCAGCCATATTTTGTTCCTTATTGCTCCTTAAGTTTAGTACAAAAAATAAGAGAGCCCTGCGGCTCTCTTACCTTTATACCCTCATTATACATCGAGAGGTAGTTGCGTCAACTATATTATAGTTTAACCTTTTCAAATACTTTCTCGACAAGGTCTTTAGTTTCCCTATATGAAGCAGGTAGTGTAGTATTGCGTAGCTCCTTATTGAGTTTCTCGGCTTCCTTAGCCGTAACGAGCTCTAAATGCTCCAAAGTAGCGATTAGTAGTGTGATGTAGTTTTCCATTAAATTCTTCCCATCTTATATAGTTGATAAACCCTGTTCAAGTCAGTACCAGGAGGCAATGGACGAGACTTACCCTCAGGTGTGGCACCTTGTGGGGCACTCACCTTAGAGGCTACCTTTTCGCGATTCTCTTGGTTCTCACTCTTAGGCTTAGCTTCTTCCTTTTTGATGGCTTCTTTTACTTCCTTAGAAGCCTCTTTAGGATGAAGAGCGTAGTATCGGTAAGCAGCATCTTCATACGATACACGGTACATACGGCCTGACCCATTGTACTTATTAAAGTAATCGTCGTTGATTTTCTTATAGAAGTCATAAATCTTGTTTGATTCATCAACAGCAGGGTCTTCATTAAAGCGTGGGTCGTTCACTTCATATTTAAACTTAGGGAGAATACCAGCTTTTTGGAGGCTCTTAACATCATTCTGGATGTCTACAGCTTCTAGTGCCTCAAACTCTGCTTGTGCCCTCTGAGACTCTTTACCACGGTATTCAGATAATAGGTCGCGTGCGTTCACTTCTTGTGAAGCGATAGCCGAGTTAAATGCTAGCTCCGCGCGTTTGCTTGCAAATTCAAAGTCGTCTGGTAAGTCTTCAAGACGCTTAACAGTGAATACTTTATCCTTACCCTCTTCACCCTGATGGCCCATAACTTGAATGCTAGGGAGGTTGTCTAGAACGTACTTCTGCCAGTCAGGTAGCGGTTCGAGCTTTGTTTCTTCTGGGAGGTCTTCTAGTTCAATCTCTTCGGGTACTTCTTCGACTGTATCAGGTTTTTCCTCTACCTTTTTAGGCTCCTCTTCGGTTTCTTCCGTCTTCTCCTCTGGTAGAGATTTAAGAAGCGCATCAACTTGGTTCTTTAGAGGGCGGTTTGGATTAAGTTTAAACCCTTTTTCTTCTTCTACAGGTTTGGCCTCTTCGATCGGCTTTACTTCTTCTTCCATTTGATTCCTTTCTTATTAAACTGGTGGCAATTGTGCTGGGTTACCTAGGTTAACATTAGGTTGTACTGGCGCTCCATTAGCTGATACTGGTGGAACTCCTGGCGCTGCAGTAGGCTGTTGCATAATAGCCTGCATTGGAGATTGAGAAGGAGGCATACCCATTTGTGGGGCTTGAGGCGGCATTGGCTGTCCCGCCGGAGCACCCATAGGCATAGGAGGTTGCATAGGCTGTACTTGCTGGACACCAGTGGCGAGGACTTGTGGTGGTAGCGGGCGCTCTTGTTCAGGTGCTTGAGACATTTGGTGGAGTTCCTGTTGTAGTTGGAACTTGTCGATAGCCTTGTTGATGAACTTAATCGTGATGCCCTGAATCTTTGGCTTAGCTTTCATAAACTCATCTGAGATAAGGAGTTTACGCATCTGCTCGATATATTCGTGGGTTGGGTCTTCTCTATCCTCAGGCGTTTGGCCGTTCATTAACTGCGTCCAGTCTACCACTGCATCGCTATTTGCGTCATTTGTGGCAATGTCCATAGCGAGTTGGGTTGGGTCTGACTTCCACTTCATAAAGTTATCGTAAAGCTGTTGCGGGTCATCCATATGAAGTAGTTTATATCCATCGTACGGACTGATGACACCTATCTTAAGGAGGTTAACTGCGACAGACTCTTGACGGCTCTTATCGAATGGTAGAGTGGTACCAGATTGGACTTTGACCATCATGCCTTTTTCGATTTTATCACGGTGCATTTCGATAAAATCAAACCTACCATCGCCACCGTTAACTGTTACGTAATGTTTTTCCGTGTACCAGACGGTAATCATTTGTGCGAGGAACTGGAAATATTTACCCATACCGTAGTCTACAGAGCGTACAATCTTATCCTGTCGGCCTGAGGCCTGGTTTTTAATCATCATCGCTTCTGATGCGGTTTCAGTCTTGTTCTCGTCTGAGCCAGTGAACTGTGACGGTGTACCAAGAATGTTGTGGACGGCCTGCTTAGCGTTCGCTACTTCACCGATAAGCTGTGCAGATACCATCTGAGGGTTAAGCTGCGCCACGACATCAGTTACGCGTTGGTTTGGTTTTGTCTTCACTAATAGGAGCTGGTTAGGGTCACCAGTAAAGTTCTGTGCGTCATCCTTAGTCATTGCGTGTGAATCAATAACCTTAAATCCGTTAGCTGTACCGATGTTGTCTAGTAGCTGGCGGCCCAGCTTATTAAGAATATCCTGCTGGGGTATTGCCTGCTCCAATGCGTTTGTGCGGTCAATCCAGTGCGACCCATCATTAGTAAGGTTGAATGGGATAAATGGCTTCATAGGGGCGTCGAGGAAGTTCTCGCCCTCATCACCGTATAGCCAGTTAATATTAGGGGACTTATCTAGGACGATGTTGTCTACATACCACGCAACAGCTTCTTGGGGTTTGTTGTCATTATCGTAGTAGGTAAACCAAACCTCTCGGTAGGCTACCTCAGCGCTCATGTTACGTGAGCCTTTGCGCTTGATAGAGAAGTGGCCGAGGATTATCTGTTCTTTCTCGGGGAACTTAGCGCATAACCCCTCAACTGAGTCTTTTAACACGTGACAGATAAAGCGTGGGTTCTCACCTAGCTTGGCGTTCTTATCAATAATTACATGGTTAGGGTCAACTACTTCTGGGACAATCTCGCCATTCTGTCCGTAGAGCGGGTCCCATCGAAGTTTAAGCAATCCAACGAACTTACCCACCATATTATAGACAGCACCCTCAAGCTTACGAGGTAGCTCAAACTTCTCAGAGTGAGCGTGCAGGTATTTCTCTAGATTCCGTGCGAGTACCATAGAGTCTGCTTTATCTGATGCCGGATAGACCTCTGCGTTAGGAGTCTGAGCACATACATAGGCGAGAATAGCATCCATACCCACAAATATCTCGTTATCAATGTAAGGTGTCTGGTGACGGTACAGTTTGTTCTCTTCAAGGTGTGCACCCTGGAGCATCTGAGCGTTCTTTAACCGCTTGTTCTTGAGGTTAAAGTGATTGATGTCATTGTAGTAGTCGCGAGAGTCCTCAATGATTGTGTGTAGGTTTTTAATGATGTAGTCATCTGGCAAATCGAGGCTTACGGCAGGAAGAAGATAAAGCTCACCATCCTTATTCGCAAGATCGTCGAGGTTGTAGTCAGATTGCGGTTGCGCAAAGAGCTGGGGGTTAATAGCTTTTCTCCTCTATAAAATAAGCCGCACGAAGATGTACGGCTCTATTACCTTATGATTGCATTGTAGCATATTACTGGAAATAAAAGTTGTATACAGTCTCACAACCGTGGCATTTCTTTTGTACCAGTCCCATGTTCTTGGGTATCTCAGACTCAGGATAACCATCACCTTGCCATACTGCCATCACATCTCTATTAACGTGAAACAGTCTTGACCGGCAACGCATACAGAAATAAGGAACAGCCTGAGGTAGGTTCTTGCTTGTTAAAATAATGCTCCAAGTCCACATTACATGCTTCTCCAATCTCTGTCACCAGTTCCACTTAATAGTTGTTGTAAATCAATACCTGTTCCCTGAATTGTACCATCGTCCTGTCCCATCCACTCTACCTTTGCTTTCTCACCACTTGGTGGGTTGCGTTCAACAAACCCTGGGTTAATATCATACTCTCCCTTATAGTTCACTGAGAAGAACTCTGTCTGCGTCCTATGGTGGGATGTCCAGTCGTGCACCGGTTTTGTAATTGGGGTGACTGATTGACTCGTCTCCTCACGCTTGGGGTAGTGAGCGTTCTTAATACATTCAGCCCAGTAACGTGTTCCCTCTGTATCGTTGACGACGAGCTTAGTAAACAAACGTCTCGTAGCATCCCTACGGTGTATCCAGTCATTCTCCATATCATTCACTTGTACATCAATGCCATGGTCTTCTAGTATCTTATAAGGACTAACACCTGACTCAATATGCCGTTGCTTGCCTGATGGGTCACCAAACACAACATCCTTGCGCCATCCTTTGGCCTTCTTAATAAACTCCAGTTGCTTGTCTGTGTACTCGAAGTTATGCTGGCCTCCACACCACGGGCACTCTTCTACGTTTACACAATCCTCTAGGCCAAGGAATGGAAAGTACCACTCCATGATATGGTCGCTCTCTAAGTGTGCGTCTATCATAGCTATCCATTCGCTATTCTTTATAGGTTGGTAATACCCCAGGGCCACAGCATCAAGGCCAAGGTCCATCGCTACGTAAAGAGGTAGTTCTTCATCATAATCCACCTGTTGGATAGGCACGCGTGTAATCTCAGGGTATGGCCGGCCGGTGTTTGAGTATTCCCAGCTGATGTCTATCTCATGGAGGACTTCCTCCTCACTACGCCTGGTCTTCTCGTACTCGTACCATGATTTGTCCTTATGAGGGTGAAGTGACCAGTGCCATGTACGTACTAATACTTTATCTGAAAATCTCAACGTCCTCGCATATGATGGTTCGTCAGGTGGGGTAGTAACTCCATGTCGGCAGTGCGTTGCATCTCCTGCTGCAGTCCAAGAGCTACGAGCATCAGGCCAGAAGCCTATCTCGTCAAAGAATACATCCTTGTAGCGTCCACCACGTGAGAAGTTCTTGTTTGAACTCTCGCCTTTTAACACGTTCCCATTAGCTGGGTTGACGAGCTTCATGTACGTTCGATGCTTCTTTGTCTCGAATCCCTCAGGTAGGATGAGCGGGTCGGATATATTCTGTATGAAATAGTCCAGCTTACCATAAAGAGACGCTAGCGTGCCATCATCCACGTACTCTTCTTTACGCGAACCTAGTAAGCCCTGATAACCATCTTCAAAGTTCCAGAACCAAAAGCGTACAGCCAAGGCTAGCCATGAGACACCCATATCCCTAGACTTCTCATCGAATACATCGTAACCCTCTCTAATTGCCTTTACGAGGCCATTTACATAGTCCTTCTGGAAGTCGTAGAGCTTGAATGGTAGATGGTGTGGGTAGGCCTCGGGACGTGGGTCAAAGGTCTTTAGGTAGTGCTCAATGAAGAATACACAGTTGGCACGTGCTTCACGCCTGTCTGCCTCATCAAGAAGCTCGATTAGGCTATAATCTTCCATTTATACCATCTGTGATAAGACATTTTGATACAATTTTGTATAAACCCGTAAATTCTGGCACCTTATTAGCTGAGTATGTTACTTGATATATCACAGATGATTTATTTGCCATCGCTTTTCCCTCTGCTCATGTACTCTCTGAGTCTTTCTGCTAACTCATCATCGCTTAGTTGGCGTACCTTATTAAGTGATTCACCGTCTGTAGTAATATCAATGCTTTCCTTAGCCTTACCCTCAGTTCTATCTGTTATCTCTTTAACATCAGGTAGACTAGCCTTAGCTCTCATTACTGCTTGGTAAGCCAGCTCTTCAACTACCTTCTTATCCATATCAGCAAGTCCACGCCAATCATTGAGCTCATTAAGGCTCATATTCATAAAGCGCCTATACTGGTAAGAGAATACCATCTCTTTCTTCCAACCACCGTCACTACGGTTCTGTGGATTGTCACCGAAACCGCCCTTACCCTTAGGGTTGCGATTCATGTCAGTGACTTGCTTTGTAGTCATTCCCATATCTAGTTTAAATATATCACAATACTCTGGTATATAAATAAACCCCATCGTTATGACAGGGTTTATTTAGTCTCGTCGGTGTACAAACACGAATAGTTTGTTGTGGTTCTATTATAGCACTCTCACAACCACGGCCAAGGTGGTTAATTAATTTTCGACAGTTTCTACAACTGAAGTGTCTGTTGCGTCAATATAGTGCGATCCGATGCGTGCACCTTCGTATTTGTCGTAGCCTCTGTTGGCATACTCATCATCTAGCCAGTCCCTGCAATTGCGCTTGATGGTATCCTTTAGAGCATTACGTTGCTCTACATCACCAATCAAGTCGCACATCTGCATAAGACGACCTACTAAACTATCTAGCTCTCTATGACTGATGGGAACAAATGTCCCATCTTTGGTATCAATAAGGAAGCTTGAATAACTAACTTCTGCTTTCATAACTAAACTTCTTTCTAAACTTAACTTGGCCGTAGATGTAAAGGTACTGACTTTAGTATAGCACTAATAAGGCAAAGCAGTTTAAGGACATACTCAGGTCACATACTATTGTGCGTTGTTGCTTGCGATCTGGTGGATAAGTTCTTCACGAGGTAGAACGCCGTAAAGTGATTCTACTGTCTCACCATAGTTACGAACCATCCAAGAGTTTATTTCTTCACTACTCATCATTTGTAGCTCGTACTTTACTTCTTCGTATGTCATAGCTTTATTGCCTTTCTATGATTTATCTTATGTATCTATAATATATCAGTTATGCTTATAAGTCAACACTTTTTGAAAGAAAGTATAAGATTCTTAACTAATCAGTCTCTCAACACTGTTAATGTCTAGCGATAACCTAATAGCTCTGTTTCATCTAGCTTTATGTATTTCATTTTAGATCACCGTGATATAAAACATTCGAATCCTTTATAGGTTCCACATTTGTCCATGATCCAGGAATATCCTTGAAACCTAACGCTCCGAGAGTACAATTTTCAATGATTGACCTCTTGGAATAAGCACGGAACCCTCTCACCTCGCCAGTCGGACATCTAAACATTATCATATATGAAACAAACTCATTGTACTTATTGAGTCTGATGCCTATATAGGATATGTAGTCTTCTGGCATATATTCATTTGTACTTTGCTTCTTTCCATGTTCTGCCACGTTCATAATTTACCTTAAACTTTCGCAAGCTTTCAATATTAGCTTAATAACTTCTCAATACTATCAATCCCCAAAGACAAAAGGAAAAGCAGAGTAAACAGGCCTGCTAAACCCCATATAAAAGCGATCTCATTCAAGTTCTTTTTAGTTTTTGGTGTCATCTCCTTGGTTAGAAGATGAGTCAGTTGTTTCATTATGCTTCCCCCCTGAGCGCTGTATCATTTCTTGTAGGCTCATATTTATTAGTAACTTCTCATATGCTCCTACTGGTAGACCTTTACGTTTTGCGCTTCTATCTACAAAGGCGTTGGGACGTTTCTTGCTTACCATTCTCTCTCCTAATGTTTACCTATAAATGGGGTCTGCTTGGCCTCTTTTGGTAAGGCTTCTTTCAAGAACTCAACGGGTATTTTTGTGGGTAGCCAACCATCAGGTTCCTTCACATAGACGATGCCATCTTGCACCCTCCAATAGAGGCGTGCTTGATATGTGCCATTTACAACTCGATGCTGAATGTATTCTGCTGTCACTGTATAACTTATTGGTTCTGCCATCACTCTTTCTCCTTATTTATCATCTCTGCGTGCTTCTGGGTCTCAAGGGCGTCACCTCTATATCCATTTGACTGACCAACATTGCTCATGAGTGTTGACCCTTCTGGCATTACGGTCTTGCTCTTACCCGTATCGAAGTAAACGAATGCGTCCTTCTTAGCCACATAATTAGCATCTATGTAGGATTGAATGTCCTTCTCAGCCTTTTCGATGTATGCTCCGTTTGTCATAAACATAGGGTCATCGTCAATATCGTTTACAAGCTCTTTCAGGATACTGTTTAGTGATCCTTTTTCACGCGTGGAAACCTGTTTTAGGTCTTCCTCAAGGTGGTTATCCACAGGCTTAATGAGATCAAACAAATCTTGACGGCCTTTTTCCTTTATCGACGTATAGCTCACTACCGCGCCGGCTTGCCACTCGCTAAGAGCCTCTAACATTGTCTGAGTTATATCGTGGATCTTTTGCTTAAGTTCTTCATCTGTCATATTATTCACCTATACATCTAGCTGGCGCATATCCAATATTGAGTGGAAAGGTCTTAAATTGCGAACATGGCGCGGTAAACCAAAACGCATAACAGATAATTGATATTGTTAATGCTAATACGGTAATAACTATGTAAAATAACGCGCCTCTATTCTTTCTCACATGACCTCCTTCGGATGCTCTGTAACACATTTCTTGCAAACGGCGTATGCACTTTCTGAGGGATATTCGCCGTCGCCATTGTATACATACCCCTTGTTAATTCTCCCACTGGTCTAATTAGGCGTACTTGTGTCATTAACATTACTTATCCTCCTTATAGAATTGTTCATTAAACATGTGGTGTGACATCGGCAATGTCTTTCGGACAATAAAAGCTGCTAATAAGATGATAGGTTGCATAAAAATGAATAGGACCATTCCCTTTAGCCCATTGTTGTGCACCATAAACGTGAATACTGCCAATTCGGCTGTTAGTGTCGTGAGTCGATCAATGATCCTACAGGCCTTACAGCTATTGGTGTAGAGCATTTGTCTATATGTCATAGTGTTTTCTCCTTATAGCCATGCTCCCTTAATATGTTACGCTGCTTATTGCGTAGAGTATTACGACGAGCGGTATTTGAGTTGGCAACATATCTCATACCACGTCGTTCCCCTGCTTCGTTTTCACCTATCACCACCTTATCAACCCAACCTAAGATAGCTTGTACCGTCTCATCCTCAGTTCTGGCGTACCTTATGTCTTTAGGAAAATCAAGATAACTGCCGAGTTTGTAGCGTTCCAATATCTCTCCTAGCCCCTGTGTGTTGTCTGCTTGTGTACTCATAGGTTCTCCTTTGTGTCTTGCTTAGTGGTGAGGGTGGATTCAAGTTCAGCGATACGCTCCTTGATAGTCATGGCTAGTTCAGGGTCATCTCCAGTCGTCCAAATAATTACCTCATCCACTGGTTCAACACGGCCCAACTCATCCTGCCTTGCCTCTAAAATCTTTTGGGAGATAAGAGCCATGATAGATTCAATAGTCATGTCTGTATCAAACAAGGTAAGCTCATCATCGTGCTGCATCTCAGTGTCAACAAAACACTTCTTTAGCTCCTCCCTCAACCCCTCATCGTCTGGTAAGTTAGTCATTACTGACCTCCTAGATAATCTACAAGGTTGTTCCATTGTTCGATTAATTCCTGGATGAGATCATCGTCACGCTTCTCTATCTCATATCCTTCGCTCGTTTCTATATGGGTATCTATCTTCTGTGGTTGGTTACTCATCTTGTTCTAGCTCCTTCTTTTGGGCGCTAAGGGTTGACTTGAAATATTCTATCCTGCTCTCGATAGACTTGATTGGAACCGCTTTCTCAACATGTTTACTTTCCCAGCTAGTACCAAAAGTACAATCAAGTGCATACATCCTTATGTCTTCAAGAGCTTTAATAGTTGATTTGGTTATTACCTCGTCAGTTGATCGCTCGTCTGATTTAATACCATCGATATAGCCCTGCTTGCGTGCCTCCCGTATCTTCTCCTCATATTCAGCTTTTAGGGTGGCTTCAAGATTATAGATATATGCGTTAAAGTCTTTCTTACTAATACTGAACGAGTCACCACCATCTGGCTCTGTTCCTTGGTGCATTACAGCGACTGCATAGAACGGTTCTCGTAAGGCTTCCGTATCACTAGACATCACTAGGCTCCTTTAGCTCAATACCTGCTTCATGAAGCGCTAGGGTTAGTTTTAGGAGGGCTTTAAGTGGGGTGTCGGATTGTACCCAGTGCTGAGCGGTTGCCGTGTGACGGTAGGCGTTATAAACGTCGTAGTCTGGTAGGTGTTTTCGCTTGTCGGGATGACCCATGATGTGATGTTTTTCGACCCGTGTTTTAGTTGGTAGCTTCTCTAGTAGGTAGTCAGAGGTATAGAGAGGGTGATAGCCTGTGTACTTTGATTCAATACCGTAATCAACGACGCTTTTCTCGGGCATTGATATTTTACCGTTCCAAACACATTGAAGTGTGTCATTCCATTCAGGAAACTTCTCATACACTTCCTTACATAGCTCAAAGAGCTCAGTATCATTACTCATCACTTCCCTCCTCTTGTGTTAGTTTACTCGCTATCTTACTCATACCATTAACTCCCATAAGATTTGACGACGGTTCATTACTCTCGCTCCTTTAGTTGGTTTGGTTCTGTATCGTCCATTACTCAACTCCGAATACTAGTTTGTATTCTGCTTCTAGTTCTTTAATAGCTTTGTATGCGTCGTCAGATGTTCGGTAGTAAGGCAATGTGCTAAATTGCGATGATGTACGAATATAGACATTTAGCTTTTTAATATCGTGGTAATAAATGACTTCATATTTGAACTCGTCGACATTACTCCAATCAGGAGTATACCCAAACTGTAATGCGTAGTCTTTAATCTTCTGAGTAGCTAGGAGGACTTGTTTATGGTGCTCTGCTTCAGATTCAGATTTGAAGTAGTTACCTGTGTTATACCGCCACTCATCTTTAGTACTGTCAGTCTCTATACAATCCCAGGCATCGCCCTCCTCATCAACAAACCAGTATTCTTCCTTACGCCCCGCTCTCCACCGTACATTCTCAGGTGTACTGAACTGTTTCTTAAACTCTTCGTACTTCCCGTCACTTAGGGTGAGGTCTGTGCCGTCTGCTAGTTTAATTGTTTTCATAGTTTACGCCTCGCTTGCCTTAAAGTATTCTTCAACGCTCATACCGAACGCGTGGGCCTGTGCTAAGTCTGCATCGGCTTTCTTGCCTATTTCAGGTTCAACCCATTCAATGTAGAACTTTCCTTTAATAGAGGGATGTTCCATCTTCATACAATATTCGGTACGACCGGTATCCATAAAGTTCTTGACCTCGTACAGCTCAGTAGGAGTATTAAGACTCCACGGGAAGTTTGCGGCACAGTAGTCTTCACCATACATTTCTTGGAGTTTTGTATACTTAAGACCTGTGGCGATTTTCTTAGCACCCATCTGTTCGAGTAGCCGGTCCGGGCGAAGCATCTGAATTGCTACTGCCCTCTGGTCTGCACCTAAGTTGAGTTTTGCAAGCTCTGGTAAAGTAAGTTCTTGAGATACTACTCTTTTCCAAATGTCTTCCTCAAAAGCTACACCGTGTAAGAACCATAGTTTATATCCATCCTTAAATTCGATAGCAGGTAATTGGTCGCTGTCTAATGCATGGCTAGTATCTCTCCGTATCGCTGTGGGACGTCGTGAAACGATTGCGAATCCCCCTAGGAAAATAGCGAAGAATACGCCAGACTGTAAATAGTCGATATATTTCTTTAATCCCTCGTGGTCAGTGATTCCAATTTGATAGAAGAAATCAAGATAGGAGAAGTCATCAGACCTCCACGCTAGAGATTCCCACGCCCAGGTGAATATTTCGAGTTTTTCTTTTTCCACTTGGCCCCACACTTGGTCCCGCACTTGGTCCGACACTTGGTCCGACACTTGGTCCCGCACTTGGTCCCACACTTGGTCCCGCACTTGGTCCCGCACTTGGTCCCGCACTTGGTCCCGCACTTGGTCCCGCACTTGG
>Ga0164242_10000925_pt1 | contig 34806 bp, 32 predicted proteins | sample OricomgcompostMG_FD_108783 | JGI IMG/M metagenome (GOLD analysis project Ga0164242, IMG submission 108783) | Miracle-Growth compost microbial communities from Emeryville, California, USA - Original compost - Miracle growth compost (MG) ... | reverse complement strand
TGATGGTATCATACCAAAAATGGTATATTATTTCAATACTCTAGTCAAGGTTCAAGCAGTACAAACACTGCGTTTTATCCGTTACTAACAAGAACAGAGGACATGCGTTACAATAGAAAAGCTACAACCTAAATAATTCAGAACCCCTCAAGCGAGGAGTTCGACACATAAAATGCGGCCACGTGTTGCAATTCAAGTGTTGAACTCAGGGTTTGTAAGTTTCGCGACTAGCATGTGGTCGCTATTTTTGTTTATTGTGATCACGAGAAGTATCGCAATAAATAAGGAGAACCTAGGCTTAAGAACTGAAGTTTTCAACTAACTTGAAACGCCAGTCCATGCGCGCCATCCTGGAGAGCTTACTCCCGATTGTACGTTGTAGCCGACTGTTCCAGCGTTAGTTGATCCGGCCAAAACACTTCTACAGATTGTGGCGATGCCACTAGCTGCCTTCCAGTCTGTACTGCCAGTATATTCGCCCAACGATCCGTTTAATATATATAACCGAGCGCCAGATTTTGACATTGCTAAAACTGCATAATCTGTATATGGCGACATGGAGCAATAGGTGAAATTAAAAGTTATGTCAGAATCGGTATAATAAGCACTTTTACTTACAACTATTTTGTATAACTCATCTGAAGCAATAGCCTCACCAATATTAGATGGGTAAGAGCTATTATTTGCTCGATAGAGGGCCAGCTTCTTTGCTATTGTTTTTAGATCACTCTTCACTGCTGTATCATTTGCACGATTTTGAATGCCGTTATACGCCACGATCGTAATGGCGGCTAGGATCGCAATTACGACAATGACTATTAAAAGCTCAACGATCGTAAAGCCCGACGGTTTTAATAATTTCTTTTTGATGTGCATGCCTTCCCCCTAATTAATACATAGCTAGCGCGGAATACACAAAACCCGCCGCTAGGCGGACCGAAGTCCCATGACCGTTTCCAGCCATGACCACAGAACAGTACCTGAACGACGGGTTCAGTATTGTTCTGTGGTTTTTGCAACCGTGCCTTTCGCTCGAAAGCTACTCAGGTTAGGTTGATACCAAATTGTGCGCGGAATAAACCGCTTACGTAAAGTATAGCACTCTTAATCAATCATGCAATGAATGCCACGCCCCTCGATCCTACGCCTCCACCAATTCAGCAAGCTTTTTGGCCGTGGTGATATTGCGGATGGTCATCTGCTTATAAGGCGGTGTACCGACGACTTTTAGCAAACTATAGCGTGACTGGTTGGCGCGGGTGATATTCGCGAGCACCGCCCCGTCGACGTAGATCATCGTCTCGATCTCGGGCTTATGCCCTAGCTTCTCGATAATGTCCGGCGTATTGATCTCATCAAAAAGATAGAGCACGTCGGACTTTTGGCCGGACTTGTCGGGTTTTGGCGCGTCGTTTGTCCAGCTATCTGGAATCGCCGCGGCGATAGCTTGGATTTTTTCACCAGACAACACAAGAGTCGGGATATTGAAGCCGAAATGTTTCTCGAGCGCGGTTTGCACATCACTCGCCTGCGGCTGATGATCGCTAGTAAAGACGGCATTGCCGGAATTGATATAAATCACGATGTCGTGAAAGCCAAGACTCTCTAGGACCGACTGGAATTCGGCTTTTGGCACGCGGTGGTTGCCACCGACGTTGATGCCTCTGAGCAGAGCCACGTATTTCATCTAATACTCCGCGATGACGATCTTGTGTTGGTCCATCATGGTCTTGAACGCACCGGGCTTTTGCATCAGCTCGCCCATGTTTTCCGGGATGATCTGCCAGCTGAGACCAAACTGGTCCTTACACCAACCGCACTGCTCGCTCTCCGGTACCTTCGATAATTTCTCCCAGTAGTAATCGATCTCGGCCTGATCCTTGCACGGCACCGAGAACGAGACCGACTCGTTGAACGTGAATCCGCCTTCGTTGGCGTTGATCGCGGTAAAGCGCGTGCCCAGCAGCTCGAACTCGATCGTCAGCACATCGCCGGCCAAGTCCTGCTGGAAATCGGCGAGGCCTTCCTCGGCGGTCTGCGGGTAGTATTCGGTACTGGTGACCTTCGCGTCCTTGAACACTGACACGTAGTAGTCGACAGCTTCTTTGGCATTGCCGTTGAACCATAGGTTCGGTGTGATTCTCTGATCCATATCGCCCCCCCTAATTCTTACCTGATTTCAGATACTTCAATCCGACGCTGACGCCGAACGATGACAGGATGATGAATACCAGGACGCCGAGCGTCTTCATCTGCCAGACGGCAGGATCCTGGTCGCCGGTGGTACTGAGCATGATGCTGATGCCCCACAATCCGAATAATACCGATGCGGTGATGAAAATGTTGGTAGCTATCTTTTGCGCGTTCTTCATGGTAGTGTAATACCCCCTTACGAACTATTATACGCCCGCGAGACCAGAAACGGTGGCTGCCCGTTCGCGACATTCCTCCGTGTGGAACAGCAGGTCAGAATCCTGCTTGCAATCCTCGCAGATAAGTACAAGATCGTTGCAATTGGTGAATGCACAGTTCTCAAAGTTCGATGTCTTACCACCGCAGTGCGTACATTCACCGATGGTAGCCGCATGGTCGGAAAAGTCCACCGTCATGCGGTCATCGAACACCCGCAGACTGCCTTCCCATAGCCCGTCATCGCCGTAGGCCTCGCCATATTTCACGATGCCGCCATCGATCTGATAGACGTCCTTGAAACCGCGTTTCTTCATCATGGCCGAGATGACTTCACAGCGGATGCCGCCGGTGCAGTAGGTAATGACTTTCTTGTCCTTGATGTCGTCGTATTTGTCCGATTCCAGCTCTGAGATGAAGTCACGCGAGGTATTGGTATTTGGCACGACGGCGTTCTTGAACTTGCCGATCTTGGCTTCGTGCGCGTTGCGTCCGTCAAAGAACACCACGTCGTCGCCATACTTCTCGACGAGCTCGTTCACTTCCCGCGGTTTGATGTGCTTGCCGCCGCCGACCACACCACTCTCATCGACCTTCACCTCGTCCGGTGCCTGGAACCCGACCAGCTCCTTGCGGACCTTCACACTCATGCGTGGGAAATCTTCGCGGCCGCCGTCGCTCCACTTGAAGACGATGTCCTTGAAGCCTTCGAGCTTCTTCGTTTCCTTTATGTACTTCTTGAGATCGTCCATCTCGCCGCCGACGGTACCGTTGAGACCGTGTTCGCTGATGAGGATACGTCCGCGCAAATCCAAGGAATCCGTCAGGGTTTTCTGCCACAGCATGACAGCCTGCGGATCTTTCACCGGCGTGAATTTATAGTAGAGGAGGATCTTTTGCATCTCTGTTAGTATACCATTTTTCGTGCTACAATGCGTAGCATGAGCAGTTTAAGAACATTTGACATCTGGTTTATCTCTTTCGCGAAAAAATACTATCCCTGGATCGCTCGAATAGCCTTATTCGTCATCTACTTTTACTTCGGCTTCCTGAAAATCATCGGGCTTAGCCCCGCCGATAAACTCGCGCTCGGCTTTGCCGATAAAATGGGCGCTGGAGCCTACGCGCACGAACTCTTTATTGTACTTGCCTTCGTCGAATGCCTGATAGGTATCCTGATACTCATCCCGAAACTGACACGACTTGCAATTCTCATCATGCTGCTCCACATGGTACTGGTCTGCTCGCCGCTTCTGCTTTATCCAGAAGCTGTCTGGCAATCGCCATTCGTGCCAAATCTCGAGGGTCAATACATCATGAAAAACGCTGCGCTGGTAGCACTGGCACTCGGATTAGTGGCTTCAACAGCCCCTCTTCATAGAAAGAAAAAGTAGCCTCCGATGGCTCGCCTGCACACATACTCACAGCATTTTTTGCGAAGTCCACGTATTGTCGCAGAGCTCATCGGCCATTCCAATATCCGCAAAAATGACATCGTCTATGATCTGGGAGCGGGCAGCGGCATTATTACGAGCGTACTCTCCAGACGATCAAAAGAAGTTATGGCTGTTGAAATCGAACCGCACGCACTTAGCAAGCTTCGTCAAAATATTGGCACGCTGCCAAATGTAACCATCGTTGAAAAAGACATACTTACACTTCAGCCGCAACACGAATCATACAAGATTTTCTCAAATATCCCTTTTCAATTAAGTAGTCAGATCATTCAACGGTTTGTATTTGACGTTCCACCTCCAAAGTCTATGTATCTCATCGTTCAGAAACAATTCGCAAAAAAAATAGTACCAGGCGACGATCATTTTACAAGCCAGCTATCTGCTGAAATCGGACCATTTTTCACCACACGCATCCGTAAGCCGCTCCGAAAAACCGACTTCACGCCGCCGCCCGCTGTCGATACGGTACTTCTAGAACTAAAGCGCCGCGAAGAGCCATTGATCGACCAAAAAGACAGTACCAATTATCGAACCTTCGTACAACAAAGTTTCTCTAGCCAAACTTACTTCCAGAAACAGCCCCGCGTAGCTGCGAATATTTCGCCACAACTTCGCCCTTCGCAGCTCACATTAGAGCAATGGCTGGATCTTTATAAATTGATCTAGCCAAAAATCTCGTATATAATACAATCACTATGATTCTTATCTAGAATCCTCTATTCGCACAACGTCCGGACGAACCGAACCACTAGCGACAACTAAAAAATGCGAAGTCCTCTGACGCTCGCCTATAATCAAAGAAAGGATATATGAAGAAAACGCAAACTCGTGAATACATGTGGGATACTATCCGTATCTATCTTTCACTAGCATGGAAAAACAATCCTTTCAGCTGTCTCGCATCATTACTCCACCTCATTGGGGGTGTATCGCTTGCTGTATTTGTGCCGTACTTTATCTCCCGCTCTCTAGCGGATATCGTGACAAAAAGCGATATGTTTGATCAGCACATCACTTGGCTAATTATCTCAGCATTGATAGCGGCTATTGGCAATCTTATCGGATTTTTAGCTCTCATTCGTCTAAACGCGCGACTTAATCGTTACGCTACGAATCTGGCATTTCAGCATCTTTTATCTCGTAGTATCGGATTCCATAATGACAACAGCGGAGGTAAATTGGTCAGCAACGCACTTGAATTTGGTGCGAGCTCGGGAAGAATCTTGGTAGATTTCTTATTTACCGGTATATTACCCTATGTTATCTCCAGCCTCGTCGGTATTGGAATCGTGTTTGCAAATTCAGTGGAAATTGGCAGCGTGCTCCTGATTGTATATATTGTTACTATCGGGCTAACTCTACTTGAATCACACCGCCGTTCGAAATTACGAGTTGAGCGCAAGCGCGCACAGGATATAGCAACCGCAAATATCTCAGATACTATCGTCAACGCTACAGCGATTAAGACATTTTCACGTGAGGCCACTGAAATACAGACAAATGATAGCCTACAAAAAAGACTACTTGATCTGCGACTCAGAGACTGGACTGGCACTGGACTATTCGGTAGCGTCCGTCTATTTACCCTACTCGGTCTGCAAGTAGTATTCATCCTTTATATTGCACGCATTGTTCGTATGAATCCGGCGGTACTCGGCATCGGCATCTATGCATTTACCTATACACTTAGTATGGTCAATAAACTTTTTGAGCTTGGTACCCTTCTTCGTACGGGAGAAGAAGGGTTATTGAGTGCAAGCACTATGACCGGCTATATCCTTGAAGAACCTGAAATACAAGATATTCAAGATGCACAGGAGCTTTATGTTGAACATGGCAAAGTCTCGTTTGATAATGTAACATTTACCTACCCCGATAGTCCGCGCGCAACCGTATTTGAAAAATTATCGCTTTTAGTTAAGCCAGGCGAAAAAGTTGGCCTCGTCGGCAAATCCGGTGGTGGTAAAACGACATTCACACGCTTACTGTTACGCTTCGATGATATCAAGAGTGGTACTATTAAAATTGATAACCAAGATATTCACGATGTTACACAAAAATCCCTCCGGGAATCGATCGGCTTCGTGCCACAAGAGCCGCTACTGTTTCATCGCTCAGTTCGTGAGAACATCTCTTACGGTAGTCCATCGGTCACCGAAGCTGAGGTTATTGCCGCAGCAAAAGCAGCTCACGCAATGGAGTTTATAGAGAAGCTGCCCCAAGGACTTGAAACGATTGTCGGCGAACGTGGAGTGAAGTTATCTGGTGGACAAAGGCAACGCATTGCTATCGCACGCGCTATTCTCAAAGACGCGCCGATCCTCGTACTCGATGAAGCGACGTCGGCGCTTGATTCTGAATCGGAAAAACTAATCCAGGCTTCGCTCGAAACCCTTATGAAGGGCCGCACTTCGATCGTCATCGCCCATCGCCTCAGTACGATCGCCAAGCTTGACCGCATCATCGTCCTCGACCAGGGCAAGATCGCTGAGGATGGCACCCACCAGGAATTGCTAAAAGCTGGTGGCATTTACGCCAGCCTTTGGAAGCATCAATCCGGTGGATTTATCGAAGAATAAATAAAATAACGCCGCTTTGATCAGCGGCGTTATTTTTTAGAAAGCAAGCTTTACTCTGGCTTTTCTTCAGTCTTCTCGCCTTCAGGAGCATTAGCAGCTTCTTCCTCGCTACCATTCTCCGCTTCGACTTCAGACTCGTCCTCGGCTGTTCCGGCTGCTGCAGCATTTGCTGCTTCAAGTGCTGCTGGTTCCCAGACACTAGCAACCTGAAGGTCAGCAACACGTGGCTTCTCTTCATCTTCATCGCCATGGCCGCTTTCGTGCTCAACGAACTCTACGCCAGCAGGAAGTTTCGCGTCACCAAGTGTCACCTTGTCGCCAGCTTCTTTCAGTCCGCGAATATCAACTTCGACGGCTTCAGGAAGATCAAGCGGCAATGCCTTTACTTCGATATGTTCAAGGTTCTGCAGAATAATCAGGCCGTTCTTTTCAGCTTCTGACTCGCCTTCACCAACCAAACGTACCGGCACTTCAGCGATCACAGGATCACTCATCTTGATCGCGTGGAATGATACGTGACGGATGGTGCCACGGACTGGATTGTAGTCGACATCCTTGATCATGGCAATCTTTTTCTTGCCTGCAATATCGAGGTGAACTGGGGTATAGGTGCCAGCTTTTGCATAGAGCTTTTTCATCTCACCCGCTTCGAGCTGAATATTCATCGGATCCACACCATGGCCGTAGACAACGCCAGGTACGAGGCCTTGCATACGTAGTGCTTTTACTTTTTTACCCTGAACGGTTCGTTCGTCCAGCTTAATAGAGAGTTTGTTATCTCCCATTTCTCTTCTCCTTTCACGAGAATACCCTTACGGAGTTAATAATTCACAGGAGGAGCTTGCTCCTCCGTTTGTTTCAAACTAAGTTTGAAAACTACACTCCTCCACCTAAAGCTCGGCTTCCGCCTCATACTTTGCAGTGTTGGATAATATATACATTGTATCACATCTGTTACAATAGAGGAAGTGGAAGCCTTGCTACATCTCATCACGCACTTCGGCTGGCTAGCAGTGCTTGCAGTCATTTTTGCCGAATCGGGACTAATGGTCGGCTTTTTTCTGCCTGGCGATAGCCTGCTGTTTATCTCTGGAACACTCGTTGAACGCGGTATCTTCAAGGTAGACATATGGATATTTGTCGCCTGCCTATTTCTCGCCGCTGTCGTCGGCAATAGTGTTGGCTACTATATCGGCAAGAAATTTGGCCGTAAACTATTCACGCGGCCAGACAGCCGTTTTTTCCGTCATGAATATCTCATACAAGCTGAAAAGTTCTATGAAAAAAACGGTTCAAAAACTATCATCTTAGCTATGTTCATCCCGATCGTACGGGCTTTCTCACCTGTCGTCGCCGGCATCGCCCATATGCCATACCGCAAGTTCGTTACATTCAATATCATCGGCGCAGCCGTATGGGTCAGTCTATTTACACTGCTCGGCTACTACGCCGGTAATATCATCGAGAAACTAGGTATCAACGTCGAGGCAGCTGCCCTTATCGTCATCTTCTTATCGCTACTGCCTGGTGTCGTCCACGTGCTGCAACAGCCTGAATACCGACAAAAGATCAGGCATCAAGCAAGGCGTGTTACTCGTCGCAACAGATAAATCACTTGCCAAAACACGCTCATGCTTTCATACTGAAGGCATATGAGCCGGAAGACCGTTGAGCGACTTGGTACGACCCTGAGTTCAGACGGGGTAGTGTTTGGCGTGTGGGCACCGTTCGCAAAGAGCGTTGCTGTCAGTGGCACGTTTAATGACTGGGATGAAACTCCCATGGAACGCAAGGAAGACTCGTGGACGGTCACAATCAAAGAAGCTGCGGCTGGCCACGAGTATAAATACCGCATCGACACTGGCACCGACATCTTGCTACGAAATGATCCTCGGTCAAGACAAGTGACTGACTCAGACAACGGAACGTCTGTAATTGTTGACGAAAGCTTTGACTGGGAAGACACGATGTTTACTCCGCCACCAAAAAATCAGCAAATTATCTATGAAATGCACATCGGAACCTTTAACCGGCCCGATGCCGGTACGTCAGGAACATTTTATACCGCGATAGAAAAGCTCGACTACCTAACGGAGTTAGGCATAAATATGATTGAACTGATGCCGGTCGCCAGCATGGCTTTTAGTAGCGGCTGGGGCTATGCACCAAGTTATATTTTTTCCGTAGAAAATACCTACGGCGGCCGCCATGGCCTGCTCGAATTCGTCAAAGCCTGCCACGAACGCGGTATCGGCGTTATCCTCGATGTGGTCTATAACCACTTTTATGCAAAAACCGACCTTTGGAATTTCGATGGTTGGGATGGGGGTGGCGGTGGCATATATTTTTATAATGACGAACGCGGGGATACGCCATGGGATGGCCGGCGTCCCGACTATGGACGTCCTGAAGTCAGACAATACATCCTCGATAATGTCGCCATGTGGCTTACCGAATTCCGCATCGATGGACTTCGCCTAGACTCGACTATCTACATGCGCAACACTGTGGGATGGAATGACGACTCTGTCCATGACCTTGGAGAGGCCTGGAGCCTTTTGGGTGATATTTCAAGGCTTGCTCACAAGATAAATCCAAGCACTATCGTCATCGCTGAGGATAATGCCAGTAATGCATACATCACAAAATCTACCTCTGATAATGGAATCGGCTTTGACGCGCAATGGGAGCTCGGCTTCCCGCACGCTTTACGAGAAGCAATCGGGGTTGTCGGAGACAGCGGAAACATCAGTCAGCAGCTAACTACGTCTGGCAACGATGATCTATTTCGAAGAATTGTCTTCAGCGACTCTCACGACACAGCAGCCAACGGCTCGGCTCGGCTCAATCAAAACATCACCCCCGACAATCCCGCCAGTGTTTTTGCCAGAGAAGAAATACTTCTTGCCAATGCCATTACCCTGACTACCCCTGGCGTGCCGATGTTGCTTCAGGGGGCTGAATTCTTGCAAGAAGGCAGCTTCAATGACTGGCAGATGCTTGATTGGAAAAAAGCCGACAAATTCTCGGGTATCGTACTAGCCCATAAGCATCTCAACGATCTTCGCCTTAATGTACACGGCAACACAGCTGGATTACTAGGAGAATTTATCGCCATCTTCCATCATGACGTAGAAAATCGAGTCTTAGGGTATCATCGCTGGGACAAGGGTGGTCCATGTGATGATGTAATCGTCGTCGCCAACTTTAGTGACAAGGCCCTGAGTCAAGACTATACGATGACTCTGCCCCTCAAGGGCTCATGGCGCATTCGTTTTACAAACAACTGGAAAGGATATAGCTCGGAGTTTCCCGAAACACACAATCCCTCCGAAATCAGCACAGACGAAAATGGCAACGCGTCCATACAACTTGCCGCCTACAGCGTGATCATCTTATCGCAGGACAAATGAGTGCTACAATGGTAGCTAATGAATAACTTTCTGAATCGGCTCAGGCCAAAACGTTGGGCAGAAGGGGCCGTCGTCTATCAGATCTACCCGCGGAGTTTCCAGGACAGCAATGGTGATGGTGTCGGTGACTTGCAAGGCATTATCGAGCGTCTTGACTACCTTCAAGATCTCGGCATCACAGCTGTCTGGCTATCACCGTTTTACCCATCACCTATGGCAGATTTTGGCTATGACGTGATGGATTACTGCGATGTTGATCCGCTCTTTGGTACATTAGCTGATTTCAAGCAGTTACTCCGCGCCGCTCACAAGCGCAATATAAAAATTATGGTTGATATAGTACCTAACCATACATCAGATGAACACCCATGGTTTGAAGCCTCACGGCAATCACGCACGGGCAAGTACGCTGACTGGTACATCTGGCATGATCCGTCAGGTTATAGCAACGACACTCCGCTTCCTCCCAATAACTGGCTCGATATGTTCAGCGGAGGGTCTGCGTGGGAATGGTCGGAAACACGCAAGCAATTTTATCTCCATAGTTTTCACGTCAAGCAACCCGACCTCAACTGGGAAAATCCAGCAGTACAAGAAGCCATGAAAAATGTTTTACGCTTTTGGCTTGATCTCGGAGTAGATGGATTTCGTATCGATGCGGTTCCGTTTATGGCAAAGGATCCATCCTTTACCAATAACCCACAGGATCCTGCCTACACGCCCGGACAAACTTCACCCGTCTGGAAATACAAACGTATCAATAGCCAAGGCTGGCCACGGCATTTTGAATATCTGGATAATATGAGCAAAGTTCTCACGGAACGACGCTACAGACATCATCCACGCTTTATGGTAACCGAAGGCTACGTCGAGCGTCATAACGCAGTTGAAAACTATATGGACTATTACCGAGGCATGGATCCATCCGTCGCAACGCCATTTATTTTCGAAGGTATTGAGGAATCACTCGGCGCACAAACCTGGCGTAAATTTCTTCACGATCTTCACGCCGCCCTTGACGGTCACAATCCAGCTTCATTGCCAGCCTATGCTTTCGGTAATCACGACCAACATCGTATTGTGACACGATTTGGCGCTGAACGCGCTCGTAGCGTTGCCGTGCTCCAGCTGACACTACCGGGTGTGACCTTTATCTACAATGGTGAAGAGCTCGGTATGCATAATGTGTCGGTTCCTCCTGAAAAAACACAAGATCCGCAGGCAATTGCCGGTGACGGAAGAGACCCAGAGCGCACACCCATGCAGTGGTCTTCCGAGCTAGGTGCTGGCTTCACTGATGGCGAGCCATGGCTACCGCTTGCTCATGATTACCGTTTGCACAATGCTGCTACTCAAGCAAATGATAGTACCTCATTTTTATCACTCTACCATGCACTCATCCATCTTCGTACCAAAACTCCAGCATTTAAAAATGGCGCTTTTCGTCTCTTATTTGATACTGATCCGCAGATTCTCGCCTATGAGAGAACATCCAGAAAGTCACGCTACGCAGTGATCATCAATTTTAAAGACGACACCAATAGTTTCAGTCTTGATCATCCAGGAACAATCATCGTCAGCAGTATCGATGGTAGCGTAGAAAAAGCAGTGAAAAGAGGTGACCTTCATCTGCGTTCACACGAAGCAATCGTCATCAAGTATACACGTCTAGTCAAAAAGTCGTAAGGCCTTACACTGGCGGCAAAAGTACGAAACATTGCGGGTATGAACCAGCGGGATTTGGATTTGGCGTTGAAGTCGAGAGATTGTTTCCCTGATAAGTAAATGTAGGCCCTACCGAACAAGTTGAGCCTGAGCCTTGGAGCATATAAGTTAGGACTGGAACTGGGTTCCCATCAACGATAAAACCAGGTGCATAAAATACACCGCCATACGAATCAGTGCCTCCCGAGGTAATAAAACTCGGCAAAGGAAGCGAGGATCCCATAACCGTCTGGAGCTGGCTCATCAGGGTAGGACTTTCGGTGCGGCTCGCATTCCAGCATTTTCCATCTGGATAGCCCGTGCCCATGCAACCGCTAGCGGTCGGATACGCGCCGTTTTGCGTGGCATATAGTATCAATCCTTTTTGATAGGCCTTAGCAGCATTGATGGTTTTCGTATTTGAAGCCCGTTGCTGTATCCCGTTATACGCAACAATAGTAATAGCAGCGAGGATAGCAATAACTACGATAACTATGAGGAGTTCTACTATAGTGAAGCCTGATGCCCTTTTGTTCATTACTATGTAGTGTAGCTTTGGGACGAGGGTTTGGCAAGAGAGGAAGACTAAAAAAGAACTTATTTAATCAGTGGTTTTAGGTATTCACCAGTAAATGACTTCGCGTTTCTTGCGATTTGTTCTGGCGTACCTTCAGCGATGACTTGCCCGCCGCCAGCACCGCCTTCGGGACCCATGTCGATAACATGATCGGCCGATTTGATCACGTCCAGATTATGCTCGATGATCACCATCGTATTACCGCCCTCGACAAGCTGCTGCAAAATACCAAGTAGGCGTTTGACATCAGCCGAATGCAGGCCGGTGGTCGGTTCGTCGAGAATATACATTGTCTTTCCTGTATTGCGTCGGCTAAGTTCTGACGCCAGCTTGATACGCTGCGCCTCACCACCGGAAAAAGTCGTCGCAGGCTGACCAAGCTTGATATAGCCGAGACCCACGTCGACAAGTGTGTCAAGTTTACGGGCAATTGCTGGCACATTTTCAAAAAACTTCGCCGCTTGCTCGACAGTCATTTCGAGTACGTCGGAAATCGTCTTTTCCTTGTACTTGATCTCGAGCGCTTCGCGATTGTAGCGCTTGCCTTTACATTCGTCACATGTCACATAGACATCTGGGAGAAAGTGCATTTCAATCTTGATCACCCCATCACCTTGGCAATTTTCACAGCGACCGCCTTTGACATTGAAGCTAAATCGTCCGGCTTTGTAGCCGCGAATGTTGGCCTCTGGCGTACCAGCAAACAGCTCACGAATTGGTGTAAATACGCCGGTGTAGGTTGCTGGATTTGAGCGTGGTGTGCGACCGATGGCCGACTGATCGATAATGATCGCTTTATCAAGCTGTTTGATACCTTCAATCGCGTCGTGCTTGCCCGGTACTGCCTGTGCACGGTGCAGACGAGCTGATAGTTCTTTTGCTAAAATGTCATTTACGAGTGTTGATTTACCGCTTCCCGACACGCCAGACACGACAGTCATGACACCGAGCGGAAACGTTACGCTAATATTCTTCAAGTTATTCTCGCGTGCCCCTTCGACGATCAACTGACGTGTCGCGTCGAGTTTGCGACGCCTTTTTGGAATGTCGATCTTTTCTTTTCCCGAAAGGAACTTTCCTGTCAAACTCTTATCATTTTTAGCAACTTCGTCTGGTGTCCCCTCGGCAACCACTTCGCCGCCATGCACGCCAGCCGCCGGCCCGATATCAAGCAAGTAGTCCGCATGACGAATCGTATCTTCATCGTGCTCAACAACGAGCACTGTATTGCCGAGATCTCGCAGGTGTTTGAGCGTCGCAATCAACCGGTCGTTGTCACGCTGGTGCAGTCCGATTGACGGCTCGTCAAGTACATAGAGAACACCTTGCAGCCCCGAACCAATCTGTGTCGCCAGACGAATGCGCTGAGCCTCACCGCCGGACAATGTATTTGCTGCACGAGAAAGCTCGAGATAGGTGAGCCCAACATTACTCATAAAGGTCAAGCGATCGTTGATTTCTTTCAAGATTTGACGAGCAATAAACAGCTCATCATCAGTAAGTTTCAATGTGTGGGTAAATAGTTCGAGTGCTTCGTCAACACCAAGATTACAGATATCCATAATGCTAAGATCGTGCACCGTAATCGCCAGTACGACTGGCTTGAGGCGCGCGCCTTTACAGGCTGTACATTGGCGTTCACGCATAAATCGTTCGATATCACGACGCATAAATTCGCTGTCAGTCTCCTTGTGTCGGCGTTCGAGATTCGGAATCACTCCTTCGTATGTCGAATCATAGAATCGACCGCCAGAGAGCTGCACGCGGTACTTTTCGTCGCCCGTTCCATAGAGAATCTTTTCGATATCATCATCACCGAGCTCTCCGACTGGCACTTGGATACTGAAGCCGTGACGTTCAGCGAGTGCAGCCAACTTTTTCATATACCACGCATCTGAATTGACACGGTTATATGGACGGATCGCACCCTCCGAGATCGTCAATTTTGGATTAAACACCAGGTCTGGATCGACTTCAAGACGCGAGCCAAGACCGGTACAGACCGGACATGCTCCCTGTGGCGCATTAAAGCTAAAGAGCCTAGGTTCAAGCTCAGGAATATCTTCCCCTGGATGGTCGACACACGCGTATCGCTGAGAAAACGTACGGACGTGTTCATCGTTGACATTAAATAACTCAACGACGCCATCGGCAAGCGCCAAGGCTTGCTCTACCGATTGGGTTACACGCGACTGGAGGCTCTCACTGATGGCGATACGATCGACCACTATCTCGATATCGTGTTTATACTTTTTATCAAGTGCTGGGAATTCATCGAGCGCATACACCACACCATCAACGCGCACGCGGGCATAACCTTGGCGTGAATATTGCTCGGGTATATGGGCAAATTCACCTTTTTTATCCTTTACGATAGGCGCCAGAATCAGCAACTTTGTACCTTCAGGCGTTTTCATAATCTCATCGATAATCGCTTGAGAGGTACGACGGCTCACAGGCTTACCACAGACCGGACAATGCGGCACGCCAATGCGCGCAAAGAGGAGGCGAAGGTAATCATAGATTTCTGTCACCGTCGCAACAGTACTGCGTGGGTTGCGGCTGGTTGATTTCTGGTCAATCGAGATGGCTGGAGAAAGCCCCTCGATCTGATCGACATCAGGCTTTTCCATCAACCCGAGGAATTGACGTGCATAACTAGAGAGACTTTCAACATAGCGCCGCTGCCCCTCGGCATAAATCGTATCAAAAGCGAGAGAGGACTTGCCCGAACCGGACAGACCAGTAATAACTACCAGCTTGTCCCTGGGTATCTCAACACTAATATTCTTGAGGTTGTGCTCGCGCGCGCCAACCACCTTCAATACATCTGACATAACGCTCTATTATAGCACTTTTTGCCCTATATATGCTACCCATGCATTGTACCGAAACACTACTGATGGAGCTTATGATTGCATATTTTTGCTTAAAGCGCTATATTCGTATATAAATTTAATCGAGGTGGTTCCATGAAACAAACGCTCACTCGCTACAGTCTCGTAGCATCCTTCATCTTTATCTTGCTATCGTTCAACGTGGATAGTATACTCGTGCGTTTCTTGCTGGCTGGCGAACTACCCGGAACAACTATCATCCTATCGCCGGGTGGTATGCTCATCATCATCGGCATGATCGCTGTCTTGTCGCTTGGGCTTATCATCTCTAAAGAATATGGTACAAAATTCGAGCGACAAATCCAGGCTGCAAAAAGGCGCTTACCAAAACGCCGCTACTCCTCAGTCTCGTAGCTCTCGTCTGGCATAATATTCTCTAGCCAGAGCTGCAATTCCTGCACGGTAAACTGTTGACGCTCATCAGCAGATTTCATAATACGCTGCAAAGCAGCACCAAAGCGTGGAAGTTGCGCCTGGAGATGGGCATTGCGCCATACTTCCCATGCAGTTTGCTCGTCTCTACTGAGACTCTTCGGGAAATTACGCGCTTTATAGTGCACCAGAAGATCCGGCAAACGTTCATCCTGGAACTCCGGGTGGAAATCTGCCAGTTTGTCAGTTTCAGCATTACGCACTGCCTCGACGCGCAGGCGATCACGATCATTTAAAAAGCCGTCGTAGAGCTGTGCTTCGGGATCAGGTAATCTTTTAAACTCGGGTTTGTTTTCATATATTTCACGGAGCCGTTCGGCAAATTCCGGAGACTGAAGCAAGATTTTCTTGTGCTTTTCTATCGTTGTGAGATCAAGTGAGATTTTTTTCCAACCGTCCTCGGACTCGAGTACGCCGAGTGGTGCTACTGCTGGACAGCGATTGTATTGTAGCTGCTTTACAGGGAGACGAACAAAATCTTCACTCTTGCGCTCTTCGTACGTTGCGTAGATTTTCTTTTCGAGCCCTTTTCTGTCCAGGCCCACAAATGGGCTTGGGTCATAGCGCAGATCATACACAAGTACATTTCCATTCGGTGCGGCCGTGAGTGGAAACGCTACCGTCGTCTTTTCAAATTCAGTCTCGTAACGGCCGCTCGTATAGACAAACGGCTTTTTGTCGTCGAGATTGACGAGTTTTTTGACTTCATTCTTATCGCGGAGTTTCAAGAGATAGTCAAATAACTGCGGCTGCTTGTCATGAATGAGCTTCGTCACTGCGATCAGCGCCTCTACATCACTCAAAGCATCGTGTGCCTTGAAATGATCAATGCCGTTCAACTTCGTCAACAGTTCCAGACGATTGGTTGCTTTGCCGTTTTTATCGACCGGCCACTCTATACCATCTGGCCTGAGCGCCCGGGTTATACGCACGACGTCGAGCAGGTCCCAGCGCGAACGGCCCTCTTTCCACGCCCATTCGTAGGGGTCATAAAAATTACGCCAGAGAAGATGGCGGATAAATTCATCATCAAAACGAATATTATTAAACCCGACCGCGACCGTATCAGGCGTAAAGATCTCATCGTTTAGTATCTTGCAAAATTCTGCCTCCGAGTACCCTTCTTCGACCGTTTTCTGCGGTGAAATGCCCGTTACCATCAGCGCATCAGGGCTTGGCAGCGTATCATCGTTCAAGCGCACGAGAAAATCGTATGGCTCGCCGATTGGCTCGAAATCTTCATTTGTGCGGATACCGGCAAACTGCATGATTCGATCTTCGCGCGGGTTTAACCCACTCGTCTCAAGATCATAAAAGAAAAAAGTCTTGGTCATTTACTTTAGTGTATCAGATTACTAATTACTGTTCGAGTAACGTAAATTCTGCATAGCCAATCCGGATCAGTGATTCACCGGTAGCGCCTTGGCGTGTCAATTCATGGGTAATACCCATTTTTTTCATGATGTCACGCAGGCGATTGATCGCCTGGTACTGATCAAAATTTGTCCGCGCGGCAAACTTTTCGATTTTTCGCCCTCTCACGACGAATACTTCACCATCTTTTGAAACATTCCATGCCTTTTCGACGGCTTCACCACTCAGGCGGATCACCGGCAGACCATCATCTTCATCTTTCTCTTCACTCGCCTCACGTTTCTTCTGCACGGCTGCGATTTCTTTTGCTAGCGCTCTCAGTACTTTCTGAATGCCCGCGTGTGTTTGCGACGAAACCGTATAGACTGGTGATTTGGTCACCTCAGCTAAGGCTTCCTTTTGCATCGCGATGAGTTCTTCATCAAACCCTTCAACCTTAGTGAGAGCAACGATTTCTGGCCGCTTTAATAGCTCAGGACTATAGCTAGCCAACTCAAGACGAATCGTTTGATAAGCCGCCCGTACGTCATCGGTGTAAACATCGATCATATGCAGCAATACCGATGTACGCTCGATATGACGCAAAAATGCGTCGCCAAGGCCTTTGCCAGCGCTTGCCCCTTCGATAAGCCCCGGAATATCAGCGATCAAGATACTTCGCTCGTCAATATCAGCCACGCCAAGGTTCGGCGTCAATGTTGTAAAGGCATAATCGGCGATCTCAGGCCGGGCATTTGAAACAACACTGAGAAAAGTTGACTTGCCCGCATTTGGGAACCCAACCAGACCGACATCAGCAAGGAGTTTCAATTCAAGTTCTGCCTCAAATGTTCCCCCTTGCTCACCGAGCTCTGCTATTTTTGGTGCCTGGCGTGTCGAGCTTTTGAAATGAGCATTGCCAAAGCCGCCGTTGCCACCCTGCGCAATAATCTCGCGCTGGCCATCTTGCGTCAAATCAGCAATCACTCTGCCAGCTTGCTTCACCAGCGTACCCATCGGTACTTTCACTATCAAATCTTCCCCACTCCGACCACGCTTATTCTGCTTGGCGCCAGCTTTACCCGGCTCCGCTTTCAGCTCTGGTTTGTACCGAAAATCGACGAGTGTATTGAGGTCTTTTGTCGCCTCAAACACGACATTGCCACCCCGACCTCCATCACCACCGTCCGGACCACCTTTATCGATATAGATCTCATGACGAAAACTGACGACGCCGTCGCCGCCTTTGCCCGCCTGGATGAACACTTTTGCTGTATCGACAAACATAATTATCTTTATTATAACAGGGAAGGTTCCACTCCCCAATGACTCTAGGCAAAAAGTTCTGCATTAGCACGAGCAAAGCGAGCTTTAGCGGGAGGGAAAGTCTTTTCGAATTCACTTCGAAAAGACTTGGGAGGGTAGCACCCTCCCTTAATGAATATATTCGTACATGCCGACCTGGCCGGCAGAGACCGTACGGCTACTGACGACATTGAAGCCGGCGTAATTCATCTCGCTGAGCGTCAGGCTGCCATTTTTGTTGACCTTTTCGACAATCGCAACGTGACCATAGTAGCCGGCAGCACTTACGAGTACCGCGCCAGGGACTGGTGTACGATTAACCGTATAGCCGGCAGCGCGCGCATTGATGGCCCAGGTATTGGCATTGCCCCAGAAACTTCCCACAGGACGTCCGAGCTCTACACGGCGCTCATAGGCGTACCAGGTGCAGTTACCTGGCGCATAGCGGTTACCAGCAGATGCTCTCGCCATAGTAGCGTCAATAAGCGTTGCGGCTCCCGAACCTGTATTTGTCGCAGCGATGGCATGGTTGAGATTTACAGTAGTGTTCTCGACCTTTTCACCGTTTGGAATGATCAGTCTTTGACCTTTTTTCGGCTTATTCGTGAGTTCGAGGTCGTTATAGGCGATGATCTGCTCTGGTGTCGTCTTAAAGCGATGAGCAAGCTTTTCTACCGTATCGCTGCTTTTTGCCGTGTAAATGACGCCGTCAATCGGGAGGATGGTTAATTTTTGGCCTTTTTTCAGAGCATCACTGTCGAGGTTGTTCGCCCAACGAATGGTATCTTCGGATACGCCATACTTTTTAGCAACTTCGGCCAAGGAATCACCTTTACGGACAGTATACTTCTGAACACTGCGGCTACCATTCGTCGACTGGACGATCTGAGGCTTTGAGATAACTGTGTCATTCGTCTGCGCGAGATCGCTCTTTACCGCCAAGGAAACGGCCTGGTTAGCAACATTCGTGGCGATCGGTAGATCAGCCTGTTCGGTGAGGCTGGCGGCAACATCAGTCGCGACAACTTCATCGACCGACGGAGCCTGGTCATCGCTTGGCTGCGCGACAAGAGCCGTCGCTGGCACTGCAGCGGCTTGATTGAGCTGAGTTGACTCGGGCTTCTGATAGCCAGCAGCAATAATCCCTACGAGAACGAGGAATACGGCAGTATAACCAGAAATTTTAGCGACTGAAAAAGATGACTTCTTTTTTCGGGAGTTTTTATGTTTCGTAAGCGCTATGGCTTTCAATCCACTAGTCGGTGCCGAAGCACCAGATAGTTCTTGGGTACGAATTTCTTTTCTCCTGCCGCCGGGGATTACTCCCTAAGGGGCGTCTACCTTATTAGTCTTTCTTCCTCGCAGGAACAGGACGCGTGTCGACCTTTTAGTTTTATTTTATTGCTTCGAGAGCTCCTGATAGGAGTCTATTCAGCGTCCGTACGACTATGATAAGGTAGGCTCATTCTCAGAATTACCGGCTACAATGTAGGTCGAAAGCTCTGAAATGTGCTGATACTCATTGTACCAACGCTTGCATATACTGTCAATACATTTTTTAATAGCTACAATACAGAGACTACAACGCGCATTTTTTCTGACAGTGATTTTTAATATTCGCTTCGTGTTCGGCGTCAGTTTTCGCAAAGTAGGTCTTGCCATCGTCACCACTAAGGAAATAAACGTAGCTTCCCTTGGCGGGATGAGCCGCGGCTAGGAGCGCGTCAAGGCCCGGTGTCGCGATCGGTCCTGGCGGCAGACCCGTATGAATTCGTGTATTATAGGGAGATTTGAGATCAGGCGTCGCACTCACTCCCATTTTTTTCGCAGCATATTCGTACGTCACGTCACTGCCCAGTGGCATATTCTTCTTGAGGCGCAGGTAAAATACCTGGGCTACTTGGGGCATATCCGCCGTGTGTGACGACATCTCACGCTGGATAATCGACGCCAATGTAATTCCCTCATAGAGTGTCAGCCCCTGCCGCTGAAAAGCCTTCTGAAGGTCATTACGTAGCACTACCCCCATATATTCGTTAAATGTCCGCCCCAGGATGGCACTGACGGTAGTGTCAGCTGAGAATTGATACGTTTCCCCGTAAATGTAGCCCTCAAGACTTGCCGATGCCGGTTTGCCTTCAAATAATGCCGTACTGCTGCGGCTTGCCTCTTTTAAACCGTCCTTGATCTCTTTCGAGGAAAAACCAGCCTCAGCCAATACTTTTTTGTTCTCTTCGAGTGTCGCTCCCGGGAGAAACGTCAGTGTGATCGAATCCGTCCGACCTTTTACAAGATCCGCGACGATTTCAGCTAACGACATATTAGGAGAGAAGGTATAGGCCCCCGCCTGTAGAGTATTGGCGTTGTGATGGAACCTCGTATACCAGTCGAAGCCTACCGTGCTGCGGATCAAGCCGTTTTTCTTTAGCAACGTAGCGATACCCTGCGGACTGGTACCGGAAGGTATCGTAATATGCACATTCTGATGGCTCGACGCCGCTACGGGCAGCAGCTGGTGGTCATACCATAGATAGCCGCCGCCAGCGGCAATCAACAAAAGGAGCAACAGGGCAGTAAAGCTAATACGAATAGGAAAACGCCGCCGCTTGCCCATCAACATCTGAGGTGGTTCGCCGAGCGGCAAAAACTCTCGCTTTACTGGTGCTTCGAGCATTTTCTCCGATTCAGCTGGTTTTTGCGGTTGCTGATCCTCCATAGTTAGCGCGCCTCCAAGTAGTCTTCCAGTATTATCGTCGCAGCCTCAGCATCAACCGCACCCTTTTCATACGGTTCACCTCGCGCCGCCAGCCGTTGCTCAGCGAGAACGCTCGTCAGTGATTCATCCTGGAATTCGACCATTGCATCGAGGTCAGACAGTTCAGCTGCCTTTGCCTCGACATAGGCGGTCTGAGCTGTTGCTTCGCCGGATTGATTGCGGGGATATCCTATGACTATTACATCTATGTTGTGTGTCGTGACCAGATGTGCGATGTCTTTTCGAAATGTCTCATCGTTCATGTCGATCGTCGTCAAGGTAATCGGGATACGAACCCCATCATCAGCCAGCGCGACGCCAATTCGTTTTTCGCCGATATCGAGGGCAAGATACTGCTTATTTCGACTCATCGAGCTTGAATTCAACCGTAATGCGTGATGGATTATTTGGGACCGTATTGACCCAGAATGGGAAGAACTTTACGTCGACGTCATCAACGCCTTGGATTGATTGCAGCGCAGACTGAATCTCACCGAATCGCTTGCCTTTTGACTGGTCCTTCACCTGGCTGTCGTTGATTTTTGGACCAATCTGAGCGGTAGCGATCAAGGTTGCCTTGGCGCCGTTCTTTGCTTTTGATATATCCTGGAAACTAGCGTCATTGCTGCCGTTTTTATACACGCGCTGATCAGATGTGCCACTAATATCCTTCTTCAAGTATTGATCGAGGTAGGTTGAAACTTCCGACTTTGCCACCGCATATAATGTATACGTTACATGCACCGTCAATGTGGCACTTGAGGCTTCCTCCCCGACAGCTGGCGAGGCAACAGCTTTTGATGTATCTACGTCGAAACTTCCCTCAAGCACAATGGCATCGTCGCCAAATTGCTCCTTCAGCTCCTGCTTGACACTATCTGTGTCGTCGCTATTGAGCTGCTTCTCGGCCTTCTCGACATCGGCCGCCGATACGACCGTAACTGTTTTCGTCACGCCGCCAGAAGTAGGATTGGCAAACTCCGCCGATACACCGGACGGTGCGCCGCTGACATTGCCAGTCGCCGCATTGTAGTCGGAGCCGTTTTCTCTTGCAGTTACTCCCACGGTCGAATGAGCACTGTTCGCTGTTGAAAGGGTCGTGCTGCTGTCGGTTACAAATACTTTCCCACTACTAGAGGTGAGCGCCGTTCCGGCTGGGATCGTCACGCCATTTTGAATCTGGCCAAACGATAGCGAGCTACCATCGAAGGTGACCGATCCTGTCGCTTTCTTGCCTTCGTCCTTTTTACCAGTTGGCGTAAAATCAACCTTCTGATCATCGTCTTTGGATTGTGCGAGTGCTTTGATCGTCGTGTTATCGAGACTCGTGGCGTCTTTCGTACTGAGAGCTACTTCTTGATTGATCGATTCACTCGATGTCTTAGCGCTAATCACTACAGTTGCACGAGGAGCAAAAAATATCGCCCAGATCAGGAATGCGATAAGCAGTATGACACCCGCAATAATCAAGACGAGACGTTTGCGAAAGGTGTTGAAGTTTGGTACTTTTGGAGCGCCTTTTCTTGCTTTTGGTTTTACAGGTGGGTCACTTGGTCCTGGCGCTTCGGCTAGTGCTGCCGCCATCGCATCTGTCTCAGCATCTTTGGAATTCTTAGCCGCCATATCGGCATGATCACCGACTGGCAGTTCTTTGCCGTCGATAATATCGTCATCGTCATCAACCGCCAGCGCCGGTACCTCGGCAAGTTCTGGTGCACTCTGAAGGTTTCTCGCCACCGGAATCGATGCAGCAGTTGCAAGCGCCATTAGTGCTTGGTTGTTAGTCACCAGAGCAAGGCGCTTTCCTCCTTGCTTTGCCGCACGGTTTAGTAGACGCAGATTGACCGCAGATTGCAATATACCAACACGCTTTGGTGGCACTAGAGCAACGATCTTTTCATGAGACGCCTTCACTTTACCGATGATATCGGTAATATCGTCTTCGACGTCGATATAGATGACATCTTTTTTTGCTTCGGTCATATTCTCAGTAGTCTGTTTAGTTTTTCTTTCACGCTATCAGCGTTATTTCCACCTATCATTGTATCATAGCCGACCCTTAGCAGACCCATGGCCGTGATAAAGGTGTGGTCGCTCGCTTTACCTGTCACATCTTCAATACCGACAACCTCTGTTGGCGAAATATGTTGGACAGTTGGACGCTTCGTAAACGGCAACTCTTTGTACCATTCGCGAGTGGCCAGCGCCTCGACGAGCTGGTCGAGGCTTGAGCCGCCACCACAGAGGAGGATTCGGTTTGGCAGGTGGTCAACCGATTCAAATTCGCTCAGCGCCAGCTCAACTCCTGATATCCAGACTTCGAGTGTTTTATCAATTGCCGCTTCAGCCTCTTTCTTGACGCTTGGTTTGATCTTTTCATTGTCGAGGTTGATCTTTAACTTTTCAGCATTTTGATAGGTCAGATCCATCTCACTGGCAATCTGCCGAGTGAAGCTTCGCCCGCCGATCCCGAACATTTTCGTCCCTTCGACACCGCCATCATTGACCACAGCAATATCAGTCGTACCGCCGCCCACATCTGCCAGAACGGCCGTAAAATTACTACTTGTATCATTGCCAAGCACACTTCTCGAGACAGCAAACGGCTCGGCGGCCACTGCGAGAAGCTCTAACGCCAGTTCGTCTGCAACGCGCTCCAAGGCACCGATGTGTACCATCGGCGCAAACGCCGTATAAATCTGCACGGCAACGTCTTTTCCCTGGAAACCGATTGGGTTTGAGACTTTGTAGCCATCGATATGGATCGAGACGAGAGCAGAGTTTACTAGCTTCACCTCGACATCTTCATTGCCGGTTTCAAGCGCAATCTCCTTTTGCGCCTTCACCTGTGCACGCTCTTGGACTTTTTCGATTATAAATTCCATCTCTTGCTCATCGAGTGGCCGATCGGGCTGCGGACGGCGATAGCGAATCGTGTTCGTCACCCCTTTCACCAGCTCGCCAGCAATACCGATGATCACTCGCTTTGCTTGGAGTCCCGCCTGGTCTTCGGCAATACTCAGCGCATCTTCACAGTTCTGCACAACAGCCGCGATATCGGCGATTGCCCCAGCATGCATATCGTCCACACTCTGACGTACACGGCCGACACCGACGATCTTCATCTGGTCGTCTTCGAGTTTCGCGATGAGCGCTTTGACGAACTCAGTTCCAATATCAAGCGCCACTAGGTGTTGGCGATCATCTGCCTGCTCGCGGCGATCGCGTATTTCCCTCAATTTATCGATAACTTTCGGCATAGATGTACTCATTATATACTACTTGTGTTTACAGAGGCAAAGTATTGTTATTTTTTACTTAATATGATATAATTAAGCCATAATGTCAGATTTTGAATCACAAGGCTCTTTCATGTATGAGCCGTCTGTATCAGAGAAAGAAGTTGCCCAGCGGCTGCGCGATCTTTCCGATCTTATGACACCCGATAAGTGTAGAAATATTGAGCGTCGGTTCTCATTTGAATTGACAAACCGTTTTAAAAATAAAGAACTTTATCGTTCAATCCAAGAAATTTCAGCTGCACTTAGGCATGAAGTCGGTAATGAAGTAACCGTAAAATTTCAGCTCAATCCTAGATGGAAGGCTGTCCAGCCGTCTCATCTGGAACTTTCTCTGCCCGGAACAGGAGAAGTAAAGGCTCATGCTGACTACGACAGCGACTCTGGCTTGTTTGATGCCTATTTAAAAGATGCCGACGGCACGGTCCTACCTCGTGATACGATCAGCGTGGAGACCGCAGAGAATTTACTGACAAGCCTCGGGATTCCCGGTACGATCGATGACTTTACACAAAAAGGCCTCCACAGATGGCTGCAAACGGGCATAGGTAACGAGACGCATCAGCACATCCTTCAGCGCCATGTTATTTATGAGAGTGAGTCGGATGATGAGATTGCAGGAACTTGCGAAATCGAGAAAGAACAGATCATAAGTCCAGAGGAAGTGACCACTTACATTCGCTTTATTGAGACAATTCTGACTGACGACAAACGCTTCGCGCGTGTCTTGACCCTATTTGAATCAGACCGTGGATCCGGTCTTTCGGTTGAAGAAATTACCCAGAGTGAAGACGGCACTGATACAAAACCCACTCAGCGCCAACTCGACTACGAATTGATCGAAAAGCTGCTGCAGCATCTGCGCAATGCCGAGTTAATCGCGACTAAATAAGCACTGCTTTGATGCGGCGGATACCAGCAGAACTGGCTTCTTCTTTTATGATCTTGAACTTTTTGCCATCTTCCGCAAGCTGGCTAGTAGACTCGACGTGCGGGCCGCCGCAAATCTCGAGTGATGCTAGTTTATCGCCTTCGCCCATCTGATAGACTTTTACCTCTTTGTCGTAGCGTTCACCAAAGGGACCGATCGCACCCATATCGAGTGCTTCTTGAGTCGGACACATCTTGTAGCTCACTGGTAGATCTTCAGCAATCCAGCCGTTGACCAGTTCTTCGGCACGAGCCTTTTCCTCATCGGTCATCTTGTGATCGAGATTGAAGTCAAAGCGCAATCGCTCTTCGGTGATATTGCTGCCATGCTGTCGTAGCTCTGGACCAAAGATTTCACGAAGAGCCGATTGCAGCAGGTGTGTCGCCGTGTGGTACTTCTTGTGGATCAAATCTTGCCCGCCGAGACCACCCTTAAATTCACCCTTCGTCGCAGTTCGTGAACGGTTGCGCTGTTCTTCCATTCGAGCATCGAATTGCGCGCGCCAATCGCTCGGCAGCTCGATACCCTGTTTGAATGCTTCTTCGGTAGAAAGCTCAACAGGAAAGCCATAGGTATCATAGAGTGTAAACAGCGCCGCACCAGCATCGAACGACTGAGGCGACAAATCTTTTGGAACATCTGCAGCCCCGTCAGATCCTGATGCGTACTCAAGAGATGTCGGGCGCGAAGCCGTTTCAGAAGATTTTGTCACCAAAGGAGCGAACATCTTGCCAAATTCTTTTAAGCCTTTTCGCAACGTCTGGCGAAAAGCCTTTTCTTCCTTTACGAGTACCGCGATCACCTCATCACGGTGTTCTTTCACCTCTGGAAAATCATTCTCATAAAGATCGGCAATGACCGGCACGATCTCCTGCAAAAAGTTCTGCTCGATACCGAGGTCAAAGCTAAAACGAATCGCGCGGCGCAGCAGCCGGCGCATGACATAGCCCTGTTCTTTATTGCTCGGCACACAGCCATCTACCGCCAGGAAGGTTGCGGCACGCAAATGATCGGCGATCACGCGCATGCTTTCAGTATGGCTCTCGTAGTTCTTCTTACTCAGTTTTTGCAGCTTTTCAATGATCGGCCACATCAGGCTAATCTTGAACACGTCAGGATCGTTTAGTTTAGCGGCAGCGATACGCTCGAGGCCAGAGCCGTGGTCGACATTTTTCTGCTCGAGCTCCTCAAACTGTCCTTCACCCACCTTTTTATATGCCATAAAGACATTGTTGCCGATCTCCATGAAGCGGCCGCAGTCGCAATTCGGATGACAATGTTCACCGTATTCGGTATTGTGAGGTATATCAAACTCATAAAACATCTCGCTATCCGGGCCGCACGGATCGCCGACCGGCGTATTATCTTCATTGCCGTTGCGGCTCCACCAGTTTTTGCTGCCATCATAGTAGAAAATTCGTTCGCCCTCGCGCATACCGCGTGCATAGCCGGCTTCTTCCGAGCCAATTTCTGCCTCACTATTACTGAGACCATTCTTTGCAAACAAGCCCTTCCAAACATTTGCCGCCTCGGTATCTTTGGCAATACCGAGCCGTTCGTTGCCGGCATAACACGTGACGTAGAGTTTGCTCATATCAAGACCGACGACTTCAGAGAAAAACTCGTACATCCACTCGATCTGCTGCTGCTTGAAGTAATCGCCCATACTCCAGTTGCCGAGCATTTCAAAGAAAGTCGTATGACGGTTGTCGCCGATGTCATCGATATCCTGCGCGCGCAGGCAGGTCTGACTGTCGACGATACGCTGGCCATCTGGATGCGATTCACCGAGCAGATAAGGAATCATCGGCTGCATACCGCTACCAGTAAAAAGTGTCGTCGGATCATCTTTGAGCACTAGCGGTGCACGCTTCACCGCCACGTGTCCACGCTCTTCATAAAATTTCACATACGTATTTCTGATTTCCTGGGCGTTCACAAGTTTTTGCTATACCTTCCTGCACATTATTCGAAAAATCACTTTTACCTCTGTAAGTATACCATATTGATTCTTACTCTTGTGATCCAGAGGTCAAAGTGTTTATGTTTATAAAATATTATTGACAAAATGTAAATAGAAAGTGTTAAATAGTACGAACCTTTATAAAGTAAGTGTGTCGGTGTGGGGGAAAGGCATGAAACCCATGTCAAAACTTTCAAAAACTTTCAAGATCGCTCTAGCGCTGCTATTGTCGGTATTTTCGACCAATATTATCCCAGCAACGTCCGCCCTTGCGGCAACCACCAACGCTACTGGCACACTGCTACCTGTCTGGTGTCAAATCACTGGTAATCACTGGTCGGCACAACAAGGTACTGGTAGTAATGACCAACGTTTTCCACTGATGGGTGAATTTGACCAGCAGTACGGAACAGTAACCGCGGCTAACCTCAACCAATACCCGACTGCTGTCGTGGGACAGACCCTTTGGGCGAACTCGGGCGGTATGCCAAACACACTGGATACGGCATGTATGGATCAGTATAGTGAAGTTACACCGACTGCTCCAACCATCAAAACCGATCTCTGTGGAACGGCTAATGATATGTATACCATTCCATCGAAAACTGGAGTTGTCTACAAAGTTGGTGGCGTAGAAGAAACTGCCGGCGATTATCCGACTAACGGCGCACTCAGTGTAAATATCACTGCCGTAGCTGCAAACGGATACGTCCTCACTGGCACGACTTCGTGGACACTTACTTTTACCGATGAAACTTGTATTACCACAATCACTGAGCTTCCAAAAAGCACTGTTATCGGCGTCTGCGGCCTTGATAACGACATTATTACTGTTGGTGCGGAAACCAATCAATATTCAGCTGGTGTCATTACTCAGAACTTCGCAAATGGCGTAGCGAAGGTAACCTATACCGCCAAGCAAGGCTTTTTGTTCCCTGGCGGCGCAACAACTTATGTTGAGACTCTACAGGAGGTTAATGACGAACTTTGCCGCGTCCCTGTGCCAGCAGCACCAGCACCTGTTGACCCATGTGGTCCGAACAATGCAACCTGGGTGCTTCCAGCGGATACTTCTGAATACACATGGACCATTCAAAATAGCCATCTGATCGCAAATACGACCGCAAACTATGTCTTTACCGATGGCCAGACCACCCATGACTTCGGCACCGCACAAGACTCCGGCGTAACATGTCCGGTTCCAGCGCAGACACAGCCGACATGTTCCTCATTTGGCACGCTGTCACTTCCGACTCCCGCTCAAGATGGTAACACTTATACTTATATCGTCACCCGTAATGGCATAACAACCACTTACACAGCGGCAACTCTTCCGACTACTCTCACCGATGTTGCCCAAGGCGAATCGATTCATGTCAAAATTGTCCGCGGTGACATCCAGCTTGGCACAGTCATCTTTGATCAGACCTTTGATTTCAATACACTGAACTGTATCCAGGTTCCGGCCACACCAATTCCGAACGATCCCTGCGGTCCGAATAACGCCACCTGGGTGCTTCCGGCAAATACCAATGAAGTATCATGGAGTCTAAACGCAAATGGCGAATTGATCGCCACCGCGCTCGGCAGCAACTTCACAAACGGACAAGCGACCATCAATTTCGGAGTCGCCCAAGATTCAAACCAATCATGCAGCCTCACGATCGTAAAAACCGGTAAGATTCTCAGCGACACGAACAAAGACGGCGTACTTGGTGATGTGGGAGACGAAGTATCATGGGAGATCATCGTCACAAACACCAGCGACACCGACTACACGAGTCCGTTCTACGTCCAAGTCGACGACCCAAGCGCTACTCTGACTTACAACGGTACCTCTAGCAACGGATACCTTGCGTCCCTTGCTGCCCACCAGAGCGCAACGTTTACCGCGACGACTGTTCTGACACTCAGTGAAGTCATCGCCTGCAAAGCAATAAATACCGCGACCGCAACACTACTCAATAGCCGTACCCAGGCAACACCGCCGCTTGCCACGGCAAATACCAGCGCTACGTATGCATTTACCTGCCTCACGCCTGGAAAGGGTGCCGGCATTCCTCCTGTACATCATCACACCACGATGCCGACGCTCAAAGCTCCATTGACTGGTGTCACGCCCGCACTAAAGCACGCAGGGACAAACAGTGTCGCACCAGTGATTGCATTTATCACCACCATACTCGCCTTTGGTGCACTCTATTTCGCACGACCAAAGACGACAAGATAGGGTTAACTTACTATTTATTCAACCTTAACAATACCGCCCCCGAGACAGACATCACCGCTATAGATCACGGCGGATTGGCCAGGTGTGACAGCACGCTGAGGCTCGGCTAATTGCAAAGAGACACCCTGCAATTTGCAAGAGATAAGTGGCGCGCGGTGACGAATACGGACTTGGAGTTTGTCCCCATCTCTTGGCGTATCATTAATCCAATGCATACTTTCCAGAGATATTTGACGTCGCCAAATGTTATCATCATTGATATTTTGCGACACGTAGACAACATTTTGCGACATATCTTTCCCTACGACGTAGTATGGCAATCCTCCGCCGAGATTCAGCCCATGCCGCTGCCCGAGTGTATAGAAAATCGCTCCGTCGTGGCGGCCAAGTACCTTGCCCGATTGCTTATCAACGATATCGCCTGGGACCGTCTCGACGTACTGGCTCAAAAATTCACGTATGCCGATCCGGCCGACAAAGCAAATACCCATGCTTTCCTTTTTGCTGGCCGTATAGAGCCCACGTTTTTTTGCCATTTCCCGCACTTCGCTCTTTAGAAAATCACCGAGAGGGAAGAGTGTTTTCGTGAGAGCAGGGGAGTCGACACGATACAAAAAATAAGTCTGATCCTTGCTTTCATCCTTTGCCCTGAGTAATTCCCCATTTTTCGTCCTGGCATAATGCCCTGTGGCGATCATGTCTGCACCCTGCTCTAGCGCTGTCTCCAGAAATACTCTGAATTTCACCTCTTGATTGCACATAATATCCGGATTCGGCGTCCGGCCGAGCTTATACTCTTCGATCATGTAGTTGACGACTTTTTGCTTGTACTCTTTCTCAAAGTCGAACACGCGAAAATCAATCCCGAGCTGTACGGCCACACGCTTTGCATCAGCTAGATCTTCTGCCCATGGACACCTCATCCCTGGTAAATCTTGCGTCCAGTTTTTCATATAGACGCCCGTTACGTCATATCCCTGCTCTTTCAAAAGCGCAGCAGTCAGGGAAGAGTCAACACCACCGCTCATACCAACAAACACTTTTGTCATCTGGTCTCCCCTGCATGTACGGCACCGACCTTGACGAGCTCTCCTATCGCGAGCCACCAGCCACGAGGTGTCGCCCACCAATACCACGGCCAATCAGGATCGTCTTTTGCTGGGTGATTAATTATCACAACCCCCGGCCCAAAAATATCTTTAAATTCTAATCCTGCACGGCGCTGATGGTACGGGGACGTAACGACAATGAGACGTGTAATACCATAATTTTTAATCAATTCATCAGTGCGTTCAGCATTTTGGTGCGTAGTGCGTGATGATTGGTCGATAATAATATCCGACGCAGGCACACCATTAGCAATCGCCTGTTGCTTCATCACGAGGGCATTACTCGGACTATTCGCATCTTGTGCAGCGCCAGAAAAGATCAATTTATTAGCCCAACCACTCTTAAATAAGCGAATTGCTTCGGCAGTGCGCACTGGTGTATTACCCCCGCTTACCGCCACGATAGCATCCGCCTTTTCACAACCCGATTTCTGACTCGGCGTGTCATTGCACTTTGCCAGATCATCAGGGGAGAGATACGCACCAATCGCAACGATCCCAAGGATAGCAACAAGGAAGAAAGTGATAATAAACTTTATCATAGCTGCCTCATCCGTTCAGTCTCTAAGCGCACCGCCGCAATGATTTCTTCACTTGCTCGAGCTATGTTTACCTCATTACTATCACTACCAAGCGTCAGCCGCAAACTGCCGTTTATTGCTGACTCATTACAGCCGATTGCTTGCAGCACATGTGACGCCGTATGTTTGTTGGCCGCGCACGCGCTGCCTGTCGCAACAAACACGCCTTTTGTCTCGAGCAAAAACACCAGTCGTTCAGCATCGATTCCAGGAAATGACACGTGTAGGTGAGAAGCGAGACGATGCTTTTTGTCACCTGAAATGACCACATCTGGTAATCCCTCAAGTAATGTTTTTTCGAGGCCATCACGTAGTTTCTGCAAGCGTATGGACTCTTGTTCGCGCTTCTTCACCGCAAGTTCCGCTGCTTTTGCAAAACCGATTACTCCAGGCACGTTTTCCGTTCCACTCCGCAAACCCTGCTCCTGCCCGCCACCAACGATATTTGGCGTTAGCTGTACCGACGGTTTGCGCCAGACTAGTCCAACCTGCTTAGGGCCATAGATTTTCCCAGCGTTCAGCGTCAACATATCGACACCGAGCCTAGCGACGTGAATATCAACCAAGCCAAAGCCTTGCGACGCATCACAGTGAAAGAGCAGGGGAGTCATACTTCCCTTTTCTACCCTTCTCTGGCGTTCCTCTTCGATCACCGCCGTAATTTGACGCAACGGTTGTATCGTTCCAAGCTCACTATTAGCAAGCCCGATACTCACGAGTGTTGTTTCAGACGTTAAAGCTGCTCGAACAGCTTCTGGTGTAATCCGCCCTTTTTCATTCGGCTGCGCCAAAGTATGACTTCCCTGCTTCGCGGCCTCTAGTACTGCCGGATGTTCTATGCTCGACGTCACCACATGTCCATCACTGGCCCGAAATGCCAAATTGATCGACTCAGTTGCACCAGCCGTCATAACGAGCTCACCACCGGTTGCGCCAAAAGTATGAGCAAGTCTAGCCTTGGCGTCTTCGTACTCATGTCGCACCTCTACAGCCGGAGCATACGGACTCGATGGATTGAAAAACTTCTCAGCAAAATACGGCTGCATCGCCGCTAGGACCGCTTCGTCAAGCGGCGTTGCAGCCGCGTAGTCAAGATAAATACTCTCCGTTGATTTCACTCTACTAAGTATACCAATTTATGCAGAGAACTTCTGCCCCGTTGCTGGATCGCGGTGATAAACGTGCCGCATAACTTGTTCGTAGTACATCTGCACTGCCAAGACAAGATTCTGCAATTCTTCCCCTTCGATGTAGCTATACTGTGCTCCGTCTTGCGCTTTCAGGACACCCTTTTCCTGCACTTCATAACGTGTCGTGCTAGTGTGCATTTTCCCATCTGCACCTCTGTACTCCTCATGCCAAATCCAGGTATTTTTATCGAGGTTAAAGAATTCGCGGCGATGTCCCGCAGGAATTGGTCCGAATAATTTACTGCCGATCTCACTTTCGAGTTGAATCAGCTCGCGTTCGGTGAGTTTTTTAAGTGGCCGAAAGTTTTTCGGCATCTTAAATACATCGCCTGGCTTTTCCGTGCCAGTAATGAGCATAAGTGCTTTCTGAAAAATACTTGCCATGGTTAGCCCCTATGCGGCCAGGTCGTAGTCACTCTTGTTTTGAGAAACATTATTTCGATAACCCATCATATCAATTCGAGCTGCTTCAATATTTACACTGACACTAGCAATGTATCGTATCGCTTGCTCAGAGAAAGACAATGTTTCGAGTGGTTTCTTGACAAACATATCTGTAGAGATAGCCAAACGACGCGCCTCTTCAAGCGAGAGCAAATCTTTCCTTGCTTCGTGGAAGGCGACATCTGTGGAGTTATCAAACTCAGCAGCACCTGCACGCTGCTGGCGATAGTCGTCGAGTCTATAGACATTATTTGGGGTTTCTGACACAGTAAACTCTCCTGTTAGTTAACAGTTTGATGATTATAATGTTTGTTTCTGGGAGTGCTGCTATATTCCAAACAGCGAAGAGGCGTTTGCTGATGTGACTCGTGCGAGGTGTTCGAGCTCTACCCCACGCCGATTTGCGTGATACTCGGCCACATTCCTCACAAACGCTGGCTCATTTACTTTACCACGATACGGTACAGGAGTCAAGAACGGTGCGTCGGTTTCAAGCAGTATTTTTTCCAGAGGTACGGCGTCAAACATTGCCTGTTTATCCTTTGCAAAAGTAGAAATGCCATTTATCCCTATAAATAGCCCGTTTGATAGTGCTTTCTCGAGATTCGCGGCTGTATCAGTAAAGCTATGCAACACACCTCTCACCCCTGGAAAATTAGCGAATATCGGCCAGAAATCATCATATGCTTCACGTACATGGAACGAAACCGGCAAATCATAGTCGACAGCCCATTGCAATTGTTCCTCAAGCGCCTTTATCTGCGTCTCACGAGGCGAATTATTATAAAAATAATCCAGTCCAATCTCCCCAATACCAACTAGTTTTGATGGCTTTTCTTGTAGTAACTCGCCTACCCTTCTCCACCCGTCTTTCGTATCATGCGGATGCACCCCGACAGTCGCCCAAACATTGTCGCGCGTTTTGACGAATTCCACCGCTTCAGCCGAGAAGTTTTCCGTGGTACCAATGCAGATCATCTTTACGCCCGCAGCAATTGCCCGCTTGTAGACTTCTTCGCGGTCGTCCGTATAAAATCCCGATTCATGAATATGGCAGTGCGTATCGATAAACATATGTACAAGTATAACGTAAAACGAAATCACCCCCGTATGACAACGGGGGTGATTTGCAGCTTTGCCTGAAAGATAGTCTCTCGTATAGGCGAAAGATAGAGCGGTCAGACTTGCTTAGCCAAGAATCTTGCGACGCTGAACGAAGTAAGCAGCACCGGCTGTGATAGCAGCGAGGCCAACAGCAACAAAAATGCCGTTTGTTGGACCAGTGTGTGGAAGCTCAGTTACTACTGTAGTTGTTTCCTCACAATCGCTAAGATCTTTAGAGTACTTGCTTGAGTCAAAATCAGATTCGTTGATAGTAACGACCTTCTTCGTGTCAATTTCACATACTTTGATCTGCTTTGGTGGCGTCGTAGGACAGCTAACTTTTGCCTGGAACTGCACAAACATTTGTGTCGAACCATTCAAGTCACCTGCGTTTACACCACTTGTTGCAACGCCGTCTGAAAGACTTGTCGTCTTAGAGCCGTCGCTGGTAATACGAACTGTCGAACCAGGCACGTACTGCAGGCTGCCCTTTGTGAGGGAAACTTTTGCACTACCAGATACGCTCGTTGTGTTACCTTCGGTATTTGTTGCAGATGCATTGATCGCGCCGCTACCGAGGTTTGCTTTTACTGTTACGTCCTTCAAAAGACCGTAGTCGCTGTTTGCAAGCGTAACACTATATTTTACAGTGTCGCCACAGACAGCAGCAATGCTCTGACTGTAGTCACCATTTGTCGTGACATTACGAACTTTGTAATTAGTTGCACCGTTTGAGAGCTGACCAGGGCTATCTGCGAACACTGGCGACACCAAAAGTGCAGGGATTGCTGCGATGGCAGCAACTGCTAAAGCTAATTTCTTCATAAGAACTCCTAACTTATTGAAAATTAACGTTGATATTCTTCTCCTTGGAAGCAAACTAGATAGTCATGGTGATTTTAAGTGACGTACGCGGGGCGTACGGTCTCCTAGCTGGATGCTAGGACCGTACGCCACCGCGACATCAACTACTACTTGGGATCAACGGGCGGCTTGGTCAGCCCAAACGACACAGACTTCGTGTCATCCTTGTGTCCCATCTGAGAGTAGAGATCTACCGTGACGGTGTCACTC
>Ga0164242_10000924_pt1 | contig 34884 bp, 34 predicted proteins | sample OricomgcompostMG_FD_108783 | JGI IMG/M metagenome (GOLD analysis project Ga0164242, IMG submission 108783) | Miracle-Growth compost microbial communities from Emeryville, California, USA - Original compost - Miracle growth compost (MG) ... | reverse complement strand
CGACCTCGGTGAGATCCGGCACTGGCTGGAGGTGTTCATCAAGCGGTTCTTCGCCAACCAGTTCAAGCGGTCCGCGCTGCCGAACGGACCCAAGGTCAGCCACGGTGGGTCGATGTCGCCGCGCGGCGACTGGCGGATGCCGTCGGACGCGTCAGCGGCGATCTGGCTGGCCGAGCTGGAGGCACGCGTGCCCGATGGGAACTGAGCCGACCGAACACTCGTTCGCCTCGCAGGGCGCTCCCGCTCAGGCTGGACGACTGTTCAGTCTGAGCGGGGGTGCCCGGTGAGCCGCAGACTGTTCAGCGCAGGTGCCTGGCGAGCTTGTGAGTCGCGAGAGTAAGCAGGCTCTTGGAAAGCTTGGTCTCGGCCGCGGCGCTCCGCTCGATGCCCATCGCACACACGCTGACCGCGTTGTTGCGCATCTGGAATCCCGCGATGGCGAAGTCCATCGGCACACCCAGTTAGCGGGCATGCATCGTCACGAGGAACGCGCGCTGGCCGTCCACCTTGAGCTTTCTGGAGCCCGACCTTGAGATGGACCGACATACCGCTCTCGATGGCGTCCATGCCATGCGGGAAGCTCACCAGTGGAACATCGTCCCGTCGCGCAGCCGGTTGATCGGCAGCGAGGCGGGCTTGTAGGGGTAGCGGGCAGCCGCGTCCAGGTCGATGTCGACGCCGAGGCCCGGCTCCTCGCTCGCATACATGAGGCCGTCCTCGAACCGGTAGGAGTGCGGGAAGACCTCGTCGGTCTCGGGGGTGTGCGGCATGTACTCCTGCAGCCCGAAGTTGGGGATCGCGGTGTCCACGTGGAGGGCCGCGGCCAGGCAGACCGGGGACAGGTCCGTCGCCCCATGGGAGCCCGACCGCACGTCGTACAAGGCGGCCAGGTCGAAGATCCGGCGCAGGTGCGTGATGCCGCCGGCGTGCACGACGGTGGTGCGGATGTAGTCGATGAGTCGCTCGCGGATCAGCGTCTCGCAGTCGTAGATCGAGCTGAACACCTCGCCGGTCGCGATCGGCGTCGTCGTGTGCGACCGCAGGTGGCGGTAGCCGTCCTGCAGCTCGGCCGGCACCGGGTCCTCCATCCAGGTGAGGTGGTAGGGCTCGAGTTCCTTGCCGAGCCGGGCCGCCTCGTTGGGAGTGAGCCGGTGGTGCACGTCGTGCAGCAGGCGCGGCGTCGGGCCCAGCTCGCGCCGGGCTGCCTCGAAGAGCGACGGCACGTGGGCCAGATAGGCCTCGGTGTCCCACACGTTCTCGGTCGGGATCGCCGAGTCGGCCGGCTCGTAGGAGTGTGCGCCAGCGGTGGAGACCCCGCCGATGCCGTACGTCGAGTCCAGCCCCGGGATCGAGGACTGCAGCCGGACCGCGCGATAGCCGCGCTCGAGATAGCCGGCGGCGTCCTCGACGGCCTCCTCGACGGTCGCGCCGGAAGCGTGCCCGTAGACGGTGACCCCGTCCCGCGCCCGCCCGCCGAGCAGTTGGTAGACCGGCAGCCCGGCGACCTTGCCCTTGATGTCCCATAGCGCGGTGTCGATGCCGGCGATGGCCGTCATCGTGACCGGTCCACGCCGCCAGTAGGCGCCGCGGTAGAGGTAGTGCCAGGTGTCGTCGGTGCGAAGCGGGTCGCGCCCGACCAGCTGCGGCGCAAGGTGGTCGCGAAGGTAGGAGGCGACCGCCAGCTCGCGGCCGTTGAGGGTGGCGTCGCCGACGCCCGTCACGCCATCGTCGGTGGTGATCCGCACGGTGACGAAGTTCCGTCCCGGGCACGTGACGATGACGTCGACGTCGGTGATCCTCATCTGCTCAGCTCCCTGCTGATCTCAATGGTGTTCTCGAGGGTCGCGGCGACCAGCTGCGGGTCGCCGAGAAGTCGGGGATCGAGCGCCTCCAGCACCCGATGTACGGCGCTGTCCGCAGGGCCGGCCGCAAGCGCGAGCAGCTCGTCGGCGCGTGGGTCGCTGACCGGTGCGCCCCGGCGGGATGGAGCGCCGTCGGGGGCGCCACGCAGGTGCGCGACCCAGGCGCCGAGCGCCCGAGCTCCGGCCGCGGACGTCCGGCCGGCGGCCTGCTCGGCGAGCACCACCGGGACCACCCGGACCGGCAGCTTCTGCGAGCCGTCCATGGCGATCTGAGCGAGCAGGTGCCGGATCGCGGGGTTGGCGAACCGCTCCAGCAGCGCGGCGCGGTAGTCGGCGAGATCGGAAGCCGGAAGCGACAAGTGGGAGCACGCCTCGTCCCACCATGCCTCGACCCACGCCCGGCAGCGTGGGTCACCGATCGCCTCGGCGACCGTCTGGTGGCCGAGCGCGCTGCCGGCATACGCGAGCAGGGAGTGGGCGCCGTTGAGCAGCCAGAGCTTGCGGCGCTCGTAGGGCGCCACGTCCTCCACGAAGACCGCACCGGCGTCCTCCCAGGCTGGACGGCCCGCCGGGAACGACCCCGCCACGGTCCACTCGGAGAACGGCTCGGTCACCACCGGGCAGCGGTCGTCCGTCCCGGTCAGCCGGCGCACCGTCGCGACGTCGTCGGCGGTGGTCCGCGGTGTGATCCGGTCGACCTCGGTGCTCACGAACGACACTTGCCGCTCGATCCAATCGGCCAGCTCGGCGGAGACCTCGGCGGCCAGCGAGGTCACCACCCGCCGCGCCGCCTCGCCGTTGTCCGGCAGGTTGTCGCACGGCACGATGGCCAGCGGCTCGCCGCCCGCCCGAGAGCGGGCGGCGAGGCCGGCGACGAGGCGGCCCGGGATGCTGTGGCACTCCTCGGGTGCGTCCCGTCGCAGCGCCGCGAGGTCGGCGGCGATGTCGGGTACGGCGAAGGCGAGCCCGCCGTCAGCGGCCCGGTGGTAGGCGGCCTCCGTCACCGTCAACGTCACCAGGCGCGTCGACGAGGCGGCGGCCAGCTCCAGCCAGCGGCGTACGTCGGAGCCGGCGTGGGCCTGTGCGACCGAGTCGATGACCGAGACCTGGTCACCGCCGGGTGCACGGACCAGCAGGGAGTAGAGCCCGTCCTGCGCGGTGAGCTCCTCCGCCAGGCGGGACGAGCGGCCGGTGAAGGCGGCGTAGCCCCACTCCTCGGCGTCGGGGGCCAGGGCCGTGTAGGCGGCCTGGTGGGCGCGGAAGAACGCACCGAGACCCAAGTGGACGGCCTTAACGGGAGGTGATGTACGCGCCGAACCCGAGCGATGAAGCCGCGGCTTCGTGAAGGACGTCATCACAGCTTGAACACCCGGCGGGGCTGGTCGTCCACGAGCGCGACAGCGGTCTCCAGGGCCTCGTCCAGGTCGAGCCGATGCTCACCGACGAGCCGGGCGAGATACGCGGCGTCGAGCCGGCGGGCCATGTCGTGGCGCGCCGGGATCGAGCAGAACGCGCGGGTGTCGTCGATGAAGCCCGACGTCCTGCTGAAGCCGGCGGTCTCGGTGACGGCGCCACGGAAGCGGCCGATCGCGTCGGGCGCATCGAGGAACCACCATGGCGCCCCGACGAAGACCGACGGGTAGAAGCCGGCGAGCGGTGCGAGCTCGCGCGACCAGACCGACTCGTCGAGGGTGAACAGCACCAGGTGGAGGTTCGGGTGGGTGCCGTAGCGCTCCAGCAGCGGACGCAGCGCGCGGGTGTACTCGGTGCGCTGCGGGATGTCGGAGCCGGTGTCCGGCCCGTAGGTGCGATGGCTCTCGGTGTGGTGGTTGCGGTGGGCCCCCGGGTGCAGCGTCATCACCAGGCCGTCGTCGCACGACATCCGGGCCATCTCCACCACCATGTGGTGGCGGAACGCGATCGCCTCGGCCTCGGTCGCCTCGCCGGCGAGGGCTGAGCGATAGATCCGGGCGGCGTCGGCGGGGTCGAGCGGGATCGCGACGGCGTCGGCATGGCCGTGGTCGGTGGAGACGGCTCCGTGCTCGATGAAATAGCGCCGCCGGGCCTCGAGCGCGCCGATGTAGCCGGCGTAGTCGCCGACCTCGACACCGGCGACCTCACCGAGCCGCTGCACGGTTGCGCGCCAGTCGGGCCGGGCCGGCTCGAGGTAGCGGTCGGGCCGGAACGTCGGCGCGACGCGTGCGTTCCAGGTCGGGTCGGCCGCGAGCGCGGCATGGGCGGCCAGGTCGTCGGCCGGGTCGTCGGTGGTGGCCAGGAAGGAGATCCCGAACCGCTCGAAGAGCGCCCGCGGCCGGAAGTCCAGCCGCTCCAGCCGCTCCTGGATCTGGTCGTAGAGCGCATCAGCGGTCTTGGCCGAGGGCCGCTCGGTGACCTCGAAGATCTCGGCCAGCTCCGTGTCGAGCCAGTAGCGCACCGGCGTGCCGCGGAAGACCGACCAGTGCTCGCACAGCAGCCGCCACACGGCCCGCGACTCACCCTCGGTCAATGGCCCCCGGCCGACCCCCAGGTCAGCCAGTGGTACGCCGTTGGCGTGCAGCAACCGGGTGACGTAGTGGTCGGGTGTCACGAAGAGCGAGGCCGGGTCGCGGAACGGGTCGTCGTCGAGCAGCAGGGTCGCCGGCACGTGACCGTGCGGGGAGAGGATCGGCAGGTCGCGGACCGCGCCGTACAGCTGGCGGGCGATGTCACGCAGGCCGGGCTCCGCGGGGAGCAGACGATCCGGGTGGAGGCGCAGCGGCGGGGTGCTCGGCATGGCGCCATCGTTGAGGCTCAATGCGGCGACGGCAATCGGTTGCCACGAGTTGCCTCGGGTTCAGCCAGTAGCCCCCGCCACGAACGCCTCCGTGCCGGCACCGGCCCGGTCGACTCGCGCACGTAGAGCCGGGTGGGCAGCGCGAGCGGCCGCACGTGCGCCGGGTTGGCCCCGCCGATCAGCGCCAGCAGGTTGTGCACCGCCATCGAGCCCAGCGTGCGCAGCGGAGGAGCGACGGTGGTCAGCCCGGGCGAGGTCAACGCGGAGACGAAGATGTTGTCGAAGCCGACCACGCTGACGTCCTGCGGCAGCCGTGCCCCGAACGCCGTCAGCCGCCGCATGAACCCGATCGCCAGCAGGTCGTTGTAGGCCAGCACGGCGCTGGTCCGGTGCTCGCGGAAGTCGTCCGCCGCCTGCACGCCGCCGGACGCGGTCGGGGGATAGGGACCCAGCCGTCGCACGTGTACGCCGAGGTCTGCGGCGTAGGTCCGCAACGAGCGCCAGCGCATGCCGTTGGCCCACGCCGCCTCCGGCCCGGACAGGTAGGTGATCTGCCGGTGACCGAGCTCGACCAGGTGGTCGACCGCCTGCCGCACCGACATCGCGTGGTCGGTGACGACGTGCGGGACGTCGGTGATGTCGCGGTTGACAGCGATCAGGGGCCTCTGCTTGGCCAGCATCCGGATCGAGCTGTCGGACATACGCGTGCTGGCCAGCACGAGACCCTCCACCGTGGGCAGGGTCCGGTCCAGGCCCTCGCGCTCGAGACTGGCTGACTCCTGGGCGTCGGCCAGGAGGGTGGTGTAGCCGCGCTCGGCCGCGGCGGTCTGCGCACCGCGGATGATCTCGAAGTAGTAGGGGTTGGTGATGTCGCTGCTGGCCAGCGCGATCATCGACGTCTGGCCGGTCGGCAACGCCCGGGCCAGCGGGTTGGTCCGATAGCCGAGCTCCTCGGCGACCGCCCGGATCCGCGCGGCGGTCTCGGCGTTGACCCGGTCCGGTCGGGAGAAGGCCCGGGAGACCGTCGAGGGCGCGACGCCGGCGGCCGCCGCGACGTCGTAGATCGTGGGGGCGGAGCGGCGAGGTGTGGCGTGCATCACGCGACGCTAGGGCAAACGGCAACTCATGGCAACCGCTTGCCGCGGGTTCCGGCGCGCTGCCTCAATGGCGCAATCCGTCCATCCCGAGGAGATACCCATGAGTCCCATCCGTCGCGGCCGTGCCGTCCTGCTCGGCAGCGTCGCCGCCCTTGCGCTCGCGGTGAGTGCCTGCGGGGCGCCCTCCACCAACATCAGCTCGAACGACGCGGGCAAGGTGCCGGAGAAGCCGAAGAGCGCCGTCACGCTCAACATCCTCGACATCGCCGGCAACCCGCAGCTGACGAAGGGGATGATCGAGAACTTCGTCAAGGCCAACCCGGACGTCGTCAAGAAGGTCAACTACACGACGGCGCCCGCGCCCGACATGGCCGGCAAGATCCAGGCCGAGCAGCAGGGCGGGAACTCGTCGACCAGCCTCGTGCTCAGCGGGACCGACGGCCTTTCGGCGGGTATCCAGAAGAACCTGCTGACCAGGATCACGCCCGACTTCAACAGCCGGTTCCCCGGCCTGATGGACAACTACATCCCGGCCGCGGCCAACATGCAGAAGCTGGCCGACGGCTACGGCGTTGCGGTCGTCTACTACCCGTCGGGTCCGCTGATGGAGTACAACCCCGCGAAGGTGAAGAACCCGCCGAAGACGCCCCAGGAGCTGCTCGCCTACGCCAAGGCCAACCCCGGCAAGGTCCAGTACGCCGACCCGGCCAACTCCGGTCCCGGCCGGACCTTCCTGATGGGCCTGCCCTACCTCCTCGGCGACAAGGACCCGAAGGACCCGGTGCACGGCTGGGACAAGACCTGGTCCTACCTGCAGCAGCTCGGCAAGTACAGCGCCGACTACGCCAGCGGCACCACCGACACGATGAAGAACCTCGCTGACGGCTCGGTCAACATCGTGCTGACCACCACCGGCTGGGACATCAACCCGCGCGCCCTCGGCACCGTGCCGGCGTCGATGAAGGTAGCCGCCTTCGACCACATGACGTGGGTCTCCGACGCGCAGTACGCGCTCATCCCGAAGGGCGTCTCGCCCGATGTCGAGGCCGCCGACCTGGCACTGATCAAGTGGATGCTCAAGCCCGACCAGCAGGCCATCGCCTACGACGACGGCTACTTCTACCCCGGTCCCGCGGTGAAGGGCGTCGACATCTCGATGGCGCCCCAGCACAGCCAGCAGGTGATCCAGAAGTACGGCCGCCCGGAGTACGCCTCGCTGATCGCCAACAACCCGGTCCAGACGTCGCTCCCGGCGGCCCAGCAGGTCGCCGCGTTCGACCAGTGGAACCGCATGGTCGGGAGCAAGAAGTGAGCGATAAGCGACCCGACCACGGCTCGGGCCAGGGCTTCGCCGAGCTGCGGCTGGAGGGTGTGAGCCGTCGGTACGGCGCCCAGACCGCCCTCGACGACTTCAGCCTCAGCATCAAGGGCTCGGAGTTCGTGGCGCTGCTCGGCCCCTCGGGCTGCGGCAAGTCGACGGCGCTCAACTGCCTGGCCGGCCTGCTCCCGCTCTCCGGCGGAAGCATCCACCTCGACGACCGCCGGATCGACACCCTGCCGCCGGAGCGACGCGGCTTCGGGATGGTCTTCCAGAACTATGCGCTGTTCCCGCACATGTCGGTGCGCAAGAACATCGCCTTCGGTCTGCAGATGCGCAAGCTCGGCCGTGCCGAGACAGCGAAGCGGGTGAACGAGGCGATCGCACTGGTCCAGCTCGAGCAGCACGCCGACAAGATGCCGGGACAGCTCTCCGGCGGCCAGCAGCAGCGGGTGGCGATCGCGCGGGCGATCGCCCTCCACCCGCCGGTCGTGCTGATGGACGAGCCGCTGTCCAACCTGGACGCCAAGCTGCGCCTGGAGATGCGGATGGAGATCCGCCGCCTCCACCAGGACCTCGGCCTGACCACCCTCTACGTCACCCACGACCAGGAGGAGGCGCTCTCCATGGCCGACCGGCTGGTCGTGCTCCGCGAGGGCGTCATCCAACAGGTCGGTACGCCGCAGGAGGTCTACGACCAGCCCGCGAACGGCTACGTCGCCGGGTTCATGGGCTACCGCAACCTGCTCGAGCTCGACGTCAGCAGCGCCGACGGCGACTATGCCGTGGTGGAGGGCGGCGGCGTCCGGCTCGTAGGCGCCAACCGTGGGGGAGTCACCTCCGGCGCTGCCGTCGCGGCGGTGCGTCCGGAGGACCTTGTCCTGGGGGAGTCCGACGGCAACGGCATCCGGGTCACCGTCCGGATCGCCGAGTACCACGGGCGCGAGCTCTCGGTCGAGGCCACCACCTCGCAGGGGCGGTCGATCTACTTCCGCACGCCTGAGCGGGTGGCACCGGGCGACGAGGTCACCCTCGGCGTGCCCCGTCACCGGGTGCTCGTCTTCGGCGATGCCGAGCGGGCGCGCCAGGGGCTGGTCGCCGTATGAGCGCCGCCGTCGATCTCCCGGCCGCCCGTGCGCCTCGGCGTACTCTCCGGCATCGGCTGGCCGACCGCGGCGTCGACCGGATGCTGTGGCTGGTGCTGCCCGCGACCGCATTCGTGATCGTGCTGTTCATCTACCCGTTCATCTACGGGCTGCAGCTCTCCTTCGACCCGCTCAAGGGCGGACCGCTGGCGAACTACAAGGAGTTCTTCTCCGACCCCTATATGCGGGGCACGATCTGGAAGACGCTGCGACTCGGCCTGCCGGCGGCGCTGTTCAACGTGCTGGCGTCGGTGCCGGTGGCCTATGCGATGCGCGGCAAGGTGCGCGGCAAGCGCACGATCACCACCCTGCTGGTCATCCCGATCACGCTCGGCACGGTGCTCACCGCCCAGGGCCTGATCATGTACGCCGGACCGCAGGGCTGGCTCAACAAGGTCCTGACCGGGCTGCACCTCGTGGACCACCCGGTCACGCTGGTGCACAACTACATCGGCGTCTTCCTGAGCCTGGTGATCACCGGCTTCCCGTTCGCCTTCCTGCTGACCCTCTCCTACCTCTCCGGCATCGACCCGGCCCTGGAGAAGGCGGCGGCGACGTTGGGCGCAGGGCCGTGGCAACGGTTCCGCAAGATCACGCTGCCGCTGCTGGCGCCGGGTCTGGCGATCACGTTCACTCTCGCCTTCGTGTTGGCCTTCTCGGTCTTCCCGTCGGCGCAGATGGTCGGCAAGCCGTCCGGCTCGACCCGGGTGATCTCGATCGCCGCCTACGAGGCGGCGTTCCAGAACTTCGACTACTCGATGGGCTCGGCGATCGCCATGATCATGGCCGTCATCATGCTCATCGTCATCGCGATGGTGATGGTGTGGCGCGCCACCCTCTACCGCGGCTCCACGGGAGGCAAGGGCTGATGGCCACCACCACACCTGACCTGACGCTTGATCCGACCCGGACGCCGACACCGGCACGCCGCCGGCGGGGACTCTCGATCCTGCTGTGGATCGTGGTGGGCTTCGGCTTCCTCAACCTGCTCGCCCTGGTGCTCTCGGTCGTGGTCGACTCGCTCGGCACGGCATGGTTCGGCGGCTGGCTGCCGAAGGGCTTCACCACCCACTGGTACTCCGACGCCTGGCACGAGTTCGACCTGTCCTCGGTGCTGCTCGTGACCATCGAGGTCGCGGCCGCGGTGGTGATCGTCTCGGTGCTGATCGGCGTACCCGCCTCCTACGTCCTGGCCCGGCGCAGCTTCCCGGGGAAGCGGATCCTGATGCTGTTGTTCGTGCTGCCGATCCTGGTGCCGCCGATCACCTATGGCATCCCCCTCGCCACGCTGCTCTACAGCTGGCACCTGGCTGGCTCGATGTCCGGGGTGATCCTGGCCAACCTGGTCCCCGCGGTGCCGTTCGTGATCCTGACGATGACGCCGTTCATCGAGCAGATCGACCCGAAGATCGAGTCCGCGGCCCGAATGTGCGGCGCCCCGACGCGGGTGATCTTCACCCGGATCCTCACGCCACTGCTCGTGCCGGGCATCCTCGCCGCCTGCATCTTGGTGCTGGTCCGCACGATCGGCATGTTCGAGCTGACCTTCCTCACCGCAGGCCCGACCAGCACCACCCTCGTCGTCTCCCTGTACGACGCGGTCTTCTCCGCCGGCATCCGCGCCAACCAGTCGGTCGATGCGATGGCCACCATCTACACCGTGTCCATGATGGTGTTGCTGGTGATCGCGTTGCGCTTCGTCAACCCGACCCAGCTGGTCACGCGGGTGAGGGAGGAGCCGACCGAATGAGCGATGGGACGAGCGGCGGCCAGGACGTGCTGGCGGGGGGCCGCAACGACTCTGCCTATAACGACGCTTCCTATGACGTGGTGGTCGTCGGCGAGATCCTGGTCGAGCTCGCCTCCGACGTACCGCTCGCGGACCGGGTGCCGCTCACGCTCGGGGTCTCCGGCGACGTGGTCAACGCCGCCGCCGCGGCGGCCGCGGCCGGGGCCCGGACGGCGGTGCTGGCCAGGATCGCCGACGACGAGCTCGGCGACGTGATCGAGGAGCGGCTGCGGGCGCTCGGGATCGACACCGGGCTCGTCCGCCGGGTGCCGGGCCAGCAGGGTGCCTACGTCGTGCACGCCGACCCGCTCGGCGGACGGGAGTTCGTCTACCTCCGCCGGGGGAGCGCGGGCTCGATGCTGAGCCCCGAGGATGTGGCAGGGGCGGGGCTCGAGGCGGCCGGCGCGGTGCTGACGACCGGTGTCACCGCTGCACTGTCGGAGTCGACCCGCGACGCGGTGCTGGAGGTAGCGCGGCGGGCGAGCTGCCTGGTCTACGACCCGAACTTCCGGCCGCGGCTGACCAGTCCCGAGGAAGCGGCCGGGATCCTGCGGACCATCGCGCCGCGTGCCCGGGTGGTCACGCCGGCGGCGCCGGGGGAGAGCTCGCTGCTGCTCGGGACCGACGACGCGCACCGGGCCGCCCGCATCCTGCTGGGGCTGGGCGCCGAGGCCGCGGTGGTGACCCGAGGCGCCGCGGGAGCCGTGGTCGCTGACGCCGACGGACTGCGCGAGCTGCCCGCCGTCCCCGCGCCTGCACTCGTCGACCAGACCGGGGCGGGCGACAGCCTGGCCGGCACGCTGACCGCCCGGCTCGTCCTCGGCGACAGCCTCGACGAGGCCGTCCGGCTCGGCACCGCCGCCGCCTCGCTCGTTCTGGGCGGGCGCGGGGGCACCGGACTGGTCCCGACGCTCGAACAGGTCCGCGGTCATCTCGGGGCGCTGGCATGAGCATGAGCAGTGAACTGAGCGATGACCTCCTCGTCCTGCGGCCCAGCGACGACGTCGGGATCGCCCGGACCCAGCTGTCCGGTGGCATCCCGGCCGGACACAAGGTCGCGCTCCGTGCCGTCCCGGCGGGCGCTCCCGTGCACAAGTACGGCGAGGTCATCGGGGTGGCGTCCATCGACATCGCCCCCGGCGACCACGTGCACACCCACAACCTCGCCATGGCGGAGCTGGACCACAGTGGCAGCGGTACCCGCGTCGTACCCCGCGTCGAGCCGCTGCCGGAGGCACAGTGCCGTACCTTCCAAGGCCTCGTGCGACCCGGCGGAGAGGTGGCGACGCGCAACTACATCGGCGTCCTGACGACGGTGAACTGCTCGGCCACCACCGCCCGTCGGATCGCGGACGAGGTCTCCCGGTCGGGGCTGCTCGACGCTCATCCGCACGTCGACGGTGTGGTCGCCCTGACCCACGGCACCGGCTGCGGGATGGCGGCCGACGGCGCCGGCCTCGAGGTCCTGCGCCGCACCCTGTCCGGCTACGCCCGCCACCCCAACTTCGGTGCCCTGCTGGTCGTCGGGCTCGGCTGCGAGGTGAACCAGATCGCGGGACTGACCGCGGATCTCGACCTGCCCGCGGACACGCCCCTGCTGCCGCTGACGATCCAGGACCTCGGCGGCACCCGCCGTACCACCGAGACCGGTGTCGGCATGGTGCGCGACCTGCTGCCCGACCTCGACCGGGTCCGTCGCCAGCCGGTGCCGGTCAGCCGACTCGTGCTCGGTCTCAACTGCGGCGGCAGCGACGGTTGGTCCGGCGTCACCGCGAACCCGGCGCTCGGGCTGGCCGTCGACGAGCTGGTCCGCCAGGGCGGTACGGCGGTGCTCGGCGAGACCCCCGAGGTGTACGGCGCCGAGCATCTCCTCACCGGCCGCAGCGTCTCCACGGAGGTCGCAAACAGGCTGATGGAGCGGATCGCTTGGTGGGAGCGCTACACCGCCGCCAACGGCGGCTCGATGGACAACAACCCGTCACCCGGCAACAAGGCCGGCGGCCTCACCACCATCCTGGAGAAGTCGCTCGGTGCCGTCGCGAAGGCTGGCAGCACGCCCCTGGCGGAGGTCGTCGAGTACGCCGAGCAGGTCCACGGTCCCGGCCTGGTCTTCATGGACACCCCCGGCTACGACCCGGTCTCGGTGACAGGCATCGTCGCCGGCGGTGCGAACGTCGTCTGCTTCACCACCGGCCGCGGCTCGACCTTCGGTGCCAAGCCGGTGCCGTCGATCAAGCTGGCCACCAACTCCGACGTCTTCCGCCGCATGCGCGACGACATGGACATCGACTGCGGCCGCGTACTGACCGGCGACGCGACGCTCGACGAGGTGGGCCGGGAGGTGTTCGAGCGGGTGCTCGCGGTGGCCTCGGGCGAGCAGACCGCGAGCGAGGAGCTCGGCTACGGCGACGAGGAGTTCACGCCGTGGCAGCTCGGGGCGGTGATGTGACCTCCGCCGCGCAAGCGCCTGGTGAAGCGAATTCCTTCAGCGTTCAATGATGAAGGTTATTGCTTCACAACTCATATATGAAGGTATTGTCTTCATATGCCAGTCCTTGCAACGGTCATCGGCGATGTGGTCGGTTCACGCCGGACGACCGATCGTAGTTCGCTTCACGCGGGGCTCGTCGCGGCGCTCGCAGACGTCAACGAGGAACTCGCTCCGGCGACCCCGTTACGCCTGACTGTCGGGGACGAGTATCAAGGCTGCTTCTCGACCGTGGGTGAAGCAGCGCGGGCGACACTGTTGCTGCGCCTTGCCCTCGGACCGCAGATCGACGTCCGGCACGGCATCGGTCTGGGGGACGTGAGCGCGCTCAGCGATGAGCCGCGCATCGAGGACGGTCCGGGGTGGTGGGCGGCCCGGGAGGCGATCGATCAGGTCGCCGCTCGGCAGCGCGAGGCCGCCCGGCGGCGGCTGCGGACGAGCTATGTCGCCGGCACGGACAGCGAGACCCGGCCGGATCCCGCCGCGCTCAACGCGGCCTTGATGGCACGTGACGAGCTGTTAGGGCGACTCGACGCCGTCTCATTGTCGGTGCTCGCTGGCATGCTCCGGGGCATGAGTCAGCGCGACCTCGCCCGGGATCTCGGGATCAGTCCGTCCGCGGTGTCGCAACGCGTGCGTCGGGACGGGCTCGCGGTGCTGGTCGACATCGACAGGAGTCTCGGGGAGGTGGCGTGAGCTGGCTCGCTCTACTCCTCGTCGGCGTCGGCCTGTGTGACCTCTTGCGGGCCGCTGAAGCCCGGGCGCCGATCCCCGGTGGCTCAGGTGCTCTGGTTGCACTCGTCGGTGGTCTGCTCGCCGGGCTTACCCGGGCGGCCGACATCGCAGCTCTGGTGGTGGCGGCTGCTGTCGTCATCGGCTGGTCGCTCGTGGTCGATCGTGCTCCGAGGATCGCGCTGCTGCTTCTCGCTGTGGGGCTGAGCCTGGCTGTGCTGCTCTCTCCGTATGCGTCCACCGCGGATGGTGCGTTGGGCGATTGGCTCGAGGCGACTCGGTTGCCGGTGTTGCATGGCGTCAGCGCGGACCGAGCACTGCTCCTGTGCGGCTCCCTGCTCGTGCAGCTGGCGACAGGAAACGCCGTCGTTCGGCTCGTTCTCACCTTGACCGGATCCGCGCCGCTGGCGACCGGCCGCACGCTCAAGGGCGGTCGGCTGCTCGGCCCGATGGAGCGTCTGGTCATCCTTGGCCTGGGACTCGCCGGCCACATGACAGCGGCGAGTCTGGTGATAGCGGCGAAGGGTCTGATCAGATGGCCGGAGCTGCAGTCGTTCAAGGCAGCTGGTGGGCCGAGCATCGACGAGGTCACCGAGTACTTCCTGGTGGGCAGCTTCGTCTCCTGGCTGCTCGCGCTTTCAACCCTGGTGTTGCTAGCGCGCTGACCTGTCCCGACCACTAGGCTCGTCACTATGGGTAAGCAGGAAGACTTCGTGCTCCGGGCGCTCGAGGAACGCGACGTCCGGTTCGTGCGATTGTGGTTCACCGACGTGCTCGGTTTCCTCAAGTCGGTGGCGATCGCGCCGGCCGAATTGGAGAACGCGTTCGACGAGGGCATCGGCTTCGACGGCAGCGCCATCGAGGGGTTCGCCCGCGTCACCGAGTCCGACATGCTCGCCCTGCCCGATCCCAGCACGTTCCAGCTGCTGCCGTGGCGGCTGGACCAGGGTCCCTCCACGGCCCGGATGTTCTGCGACATCGTGATGCCGGACGGCTCCCCGTCGTACGCCGATCCCCGCTACGTCCTCAAGCGCACGCTGTCGAGGGCGGCCGAGAAGGGCTTCACCTTCTACACCCACCCCGAGATCGAGTTCTACCTCTTCAAGGACCGCCCGGAGGACGGCGCCGAGCCGGTCCCGGTCGACTCCAGCGGCTACTTCGACCACACCGCCCAGTCGATGGGCTCCGACTTCCGGCGTGAGGCGATCAACTACCTGGAGGCGATGGGCATCTCGGTGGAGTTCAGCCACCACGAGGCCGGCCCGGGCCAGCAGGAGATCGACCTGCGCTACGCCGACGCACTCTCCACGGCCGACAACATCATGACCTTCCGTACCGTCATCCGGGAGGTGGCGCTCAGCCAGGACGTGTGGGCCTCCTTCATGCCCAAGCCGTTCACCGACTGCCCCGGTTCCGGCATGCACACCCACGTCAGCCTCTTCGAGGGCGACCAGAACGCCTTCTACGAGGCCGGTGCCGAGTACCAGCTGTCCAAGACCGGACGCAGCTTCATCGCCGGCCTGCTGCGGCACGCGCCGGAGATCAGCGTCGTCACGAATCAGTGGGTCAACTCCTACAAGCGGATCGTCGCCCAGGGTGAGGCGCCGGCGCACATCTCGTGGGGCCACAACAACCGCTCCGCGATGATCCGGGTGCCGATGTACAAGCCCGCCAAGGGCCAGTCGACCCGGGTCGAGATCCGCACCATCGACCCGGCGTGCAACCCCTATCTCGCCTACGCCGTCGTGCTCGCGGCCGGCATGAAGGGCATCGAGGAGGGCTACGACCTGCCGCCCGAGGCCGAGGACGACGTCTGGGCCCTGACCGACCGGGAGCGGGCCGCGCTCGGCATCGACCCGCTGCCCCGAGGCCTCGACGAGGCGATCGCTGTCGCGGAGAAGTCCGAGCTGCTCGCCGAGACCCTCGGTGAGCACGTCTACGACTTCTTCCTGCGCAACAAGCGCGCCGAGTGGGCCGAGTACTGCGCCCAGGTCAGCGCCTTCGAGCGAACCCGGATGCTGCCGGTGATCTGACCGCGGAACCGGCGATGACGCGCATCCTGGTCGTGCAGCACGACCCCACTTGCCCGCCGGCCCTCTTCGGGGGCTGGCTGCAGGAGGCCGGCTGCCACCTGGAGGTGCGCCACGCCTACCGCGGCGAGGAGCAGCCCTCCCTGCGCGGGTACGACGGGCTGCTCGTGCTCGGTGGGCCGATGGACGCGGACGACGACGCGGGCCACCCCTGGCTGCCCCGCACCCGCGAGCTGGTCCGGGAGGCGGCCGAGTGCGGCGTCCCCACGCTCGGGATCTGCCTCGGACACCAGCTGGCAGCGCTCGCGCTCGGTGGCGCCGTGGGGCGCAGCGAGCACGGCCCACATGTCGGCGTGCTGCCGGTGGGGTGGGGATGTGAGGTGCTGCTCGACCCGCTCGTGGACCGGATCGCCGGCGACGGCCGGGCGGTGCAGTGGAACCACGACGTCGTGACCGCTCTCCCGCCCGACGGCGAGGTCCTGGCTGCCGGTCCGGAGGGTGATGTCCAGGCCGCCCGGCTCGCCTCGACGGTGTGGGGCGTGCAGTTCCATCCCGAGGCCGACGAGAGCCTGGTCGCGACGTGGGCGGCTCACGACGACGGCGCCCTGAGAGCGCTCGGGACGACAGCCGACGACGTGGTCTCTCAGACCCGGACGGCTGCCGCCGAGCTGGCCGACGCGTGGCGCCCGCTGGCCACCTCGTTCGCCCGGATGGCCCGCGGCCGGGCCGCCGCCAACGGAACGATCTAAGGCTTCTCCCAGCCGGATGTGAGAGGTTGGGACCCGTCATGAGCCCACGAACGATGACCGGCAAGGGGCTGCTGCTGCGGCTCGGATTCACCGATACCGACGCCGCGGTGGCGGCGATCGCGACCCTGGGAGCGGCGGTCGACCCGCTCATCGCCCTCTTCGGCCGCAGCGCCGACCCCGACCTCGCGCTGGCGGCGCTGGTGCGGCTGGCCGAGGCGGTGCCCGACCACGACGCGATGCTCCAGGAGCTGGCCGACGACGAGGGCACCGCGATGCGGCTGATCTCGGTGCTGGGCGCCTCGGAGGCGCTCGCGGACCATCTGGTCCGGCACCCGGAGCAGTGGCGTGACCTGTGCGACCCGATGCTGGGCTCGACCCGGCCGGCGGCGTACTTCGTCCGTGACCACATGCTCGCCGCGGTGGAGGGCCTCGGCCCGCAGGAGGCCCGGGACGCGCTGCGGGTCGACTACCGCCGCCTGCTGCTCCGGCTCGCCTCGCGCGACATCGGCCACGAGATGGGCGTCGACGACGTCGCCGCCGAGCTCTCCGACCTGGCGGCCGGTGCGCTCGAGGCCGCTCTCACGATCGCCCGCAAGGAGGTCGAGGGGGCCGACCAGGTCCGGCTCGCCGTGATCGCGATGGGCAAGTGCGGCGCACACGAGCTCAACTACGTCTCCGACGTCGACGTGATCTTCGTGCACGAGGGTCCCGACGACATCGCGGTCAAGCTGGCCAGCACCCTGATCCGGATCTGCTCCGAGCACAGCCGCGAAGGCACGATCTGGCAGGTCGATGCCGGGCTGCGTCCCGAGGGCAAGAACGGCGTGCTGAGCCGCACCCTCGCCGGCCACGTCGCCTACTACGAGCGCTGGGCGTCCACGTGGGAGTTCCAGGCGCTGTTGAAGGCGCGCCCGGTCGCCGGCGACAAGGAGCTCGGCCGGGCCTACATGGAGAGCCTGTCGCCGATGGTGTGGACCGCGGCCGAGCGCGAGGGCTTCGTCGCCAACACGCAGGCGATGCGGCGCCGGGTGATCGACCACATCCCGGCCAAGGACGCCGACCGTGAGCTGAAGCTCGGTGTCGGCGGACTGCGCGACGTCGAGTTCGCGGTGCAGCTGCTGCAGCTGGTGCACGGCCGAGCCGACCCGTCCCTGCGTGAGCCCGCCACGCTCTCGGCGCTGGCCGCGCTGACGCGGGGTGGCTACATCGGGCGCGCCGACGGGGAGGCGCTGCACACCGCCTACGCGTTCCTGCGCACCCTCGAGCACCGCATCCAGCTGCGGCGGCTGCGGCGTACCCACGTCGTCCCGCGTGACGAGGAGTCGCTGCGCCACCTCGGCCGCTCGATGGGGCTCATGCGCGAGCCTGCCAAGTCCCTGGAGAAGCAGCTGGCCGAGCAGCGGATGGTGGTCAGCCGCCTGCATCAGAAGATCTTCTACCGGCCGCTGCTCTCGGCCGTGGCCCGCATCCCCGGCGAGGAGGCGCGGCTCTCGCTGGCCGCCGCGGAGGAGCGCCTCACCGCTCTCGGGTACGCCGACCCTTCGGCAGCGCTGCGCCACCTCGAGGCGCTCACCAGCGGCGTGCGACGGAGTGCGGCGATGCAGCGCACCCTGCTCCCGGTGATGCTGCAGTGGTTCGCCGACGGACCCGACCCGGACATGGGCCTGTTCGGGTTCCGCCGGATCAGTGACGCTCTCGGCACCTCGCCGTGGTACCTGCGGGCGCTGCGCGACGAGGGCCTGATCGCTGAGCGCCTCGCCCGGGTGCTGTCGACGTCTCGCTATGCCACCGAGCTGCTCGAGCGCGAGCCCGAGGGCGTGCGGATCCTCGGCGGGACGCTCGAGCCGCACAGCCAGGAGGCCCTGGTCGAGCGGATGGGCAAGATCGTCGAGCGGCACAGCGATCTGGGTGCCGCCACTCACCTGGTGCGGGCGATCCGGCGTCGTGAGCTGTTCCGGATCAGTGCCGGCGAGCTCTGCGGCGTGCTCAGCATCGAGCAGGTCGGCGCGGCCCTCGGGCGGCTGACCGACGCGGTGCTGGAGGTGACGCTCGATGACGTCGTCGCGGAGATCACCGCCGAGCGAGGCCTCGATGCCGCCCCCACCCGGATGGCCATCATCGCGATGGGCCGCTACGGCGGCTTCGAGCTCTCCTACGGCAGCGACGCCGACGTGCTGTTCGTGCACCAGCCCGAGGACGGAGCCGCAGCCGAGGAGGCGGCCGGCTTCGCCCGGGCCGTCGCCGAGCGGATGCGCAGCCTGCTCGGCTCCCAGGGTCCGGACCCGGCGCTCGCCCTCGACGCGGACCTGCGGCCGGAGGGCCGTCAGGGTGCCCTGGTGCGCACGCTCGACTCCTACGCCGCCTACTACGCCAAGTGGTCGATGGTCTGGGAGGCGCAGGCCCTGCTGCGCGCCGACGCGGTGGTGGGGGACAAGGAGGTCGGCGCCGCCTTCACCGCGATGATCGACCCGCTGCGCTACCCGAAGGACGGCCTCTCCGAGACCGACATCCGGGAGGTACGCCGGATCAAGGGCCGGGTCGAGCGCGAGCGGCTGCCCCGCGGCGCCGATCCCGCTACGCATCTCAAGCTGGGGCGCGGCGGCCTGGCCGACATCGAGTGGTCCGTCCAGTTGCTACAGATGTGCCATGCCCACGACGTACCGGGCCTGCGGACGCCGCGTACGTTGGACGCGCTGGCCGCGGCGGCGGAGGCCGGCCTGGTCAGCACCGAGGATGCCGAGGGGCTCTGCGAGGCCTGGCGTCTGGTGAGCCGGACCCGCAATGCCGTCACGCTGGTGCGCGGCCGGCCTTCGGACCAGCTGCCGGCCAGCGTCACGGAGCGTCGTGCCGTCGCTTCCATCCTGGGCTACCCGGCGGACGCGAGCGACGAGATGGTCAACGACTATCTGCGCACCACGCGGCACGCGCACGGCATCGTCGACCGCGTCTTCTGGGGCGACTGAGCGCGGCAGTCACGCACCGGCCGCCGGATCGGTGGTGGACGGCGCTTGCGCCGTAGGCGGCGTCGCCGTGGTCACCGGCGCGGCCACGTCGGCGGCGGGCGTGTCGAGGACCGAGGCCGACTGCCACGTCTTGCCCAGCTCCACGTCGTTCAGCTTGTCGACCTGCTCGAACACGGCGCTGCCGCCGTGGCTCCCACCGTGATGCGGCTGGAACACCGGTGCGTTGAGCTGGTCGGTGACCGCCTGGATCTGGGCCTGGTGCTGGTGGAGCTGGTGGTTGAGGTAGGTGACCTCCTGGTGGAGCAGGGGGTTGTCGACGTTCGTCGGGTCGGCCTTGATCGCCTCCTGCATCACGTCGATGCGGTGCTGCAGGCTCTGCGACTGCCGCGTCAGAGACGTCAGGTGCTTCTCGAGCTGCTCGTGCTTGGCCGCCGTGATCGGCTTCAGGTCGCGCTTGTCGTCGTCGAGGGAGGCGACCAGCTTCTCGCCGTGCTTGCCGTGGTGGTGCGTGGCCGGGAGGCCGTGCGAGTGCACGTGCGCGCCTGGGTTGCCGCCGCCGCCCGTCGGGGCGGGCGTCGGTGTCGGTGCAGGTGTCGTGCTCGGGCTGGGCGGATGCTTCGGATGGTGCTGCGGGTGGGGATCCTTCGGTGCCGGCGTGGGGGTGTATCCGGAGCCGTTGTTCAGGCCGTTCGCCAGCACCGTGTCGGCGTCGACCGCCGAGTACGTCGTGCCGCCGATCGCCGTCAGGTAGGCCTTCTGGGCGCCGACCTGGTAGCCGATGGCTTCGACGTACGCCGCGGCGACCTCGTCCCAGCCCGCCGGGGTGTCGGCCGTGCAAGCGTTGAAAGCTCCGTTGACGGGCCGGATCAGGTAGTTCCCGTCGGCGCTGAGGAACGCGGGATCGACGCGGGCCAGGTGGCGTACATGGTCGAACTTCTGCTGCAGGTGGTGCATGTCGCGGGCGAGCTGGTCGAGCGCCGTAGCACCGGTGAGGCAGGCTTGACGCAGCTCGTGGATGGGTCGCTTGACCTGTTTGGCCCCCTTACGGAAGGCGTCCCCGGTGTGGCCACCGAGCGTCGAGTCCGGAATGTCGGCGTCGTCGGCCTGCCCTCGATGCGCCTTCGCGAGAGACCCCGCCAGGGCCCGCAGTGCCTTCGCCGTCGCATGACAGGAGGCCTGGTCTCCGGGCGCGATCAGGCTGTACTCGTTCCCTGCGGTCAGCGGCGAGACGCCGCTGGGAGGTGTCTGGGGGCCGGCGACCGGGGGCATCTGGGGGCCGGCCATCAGTAGCCACCCTCTTCATCGGTCAGCTCCGAGTCCTTGCCGAACATCGTGTCGAGCTGCTTGCGGTCACCGACGTGGTACTTCTGCAGGTCGTTGCGGGCCTTGTCGTACCTTGCGCCCTCCTTGCCGTCGACCGCCTGGAAGTCGAGGATGACGTCGTGCACCGCGTGGGCACGCTCGTGCAGCCAGTTCGCCAGATCCTTGGCGTCCTTGCGGATCGCTTTGATGAACGAACCGCCGGCATCGCCGATGGGGCCGCCGCACGCGGCGAGAGCCGTCTCGTTCGGGACGCCGGTGTCCGGGATCGGTATCTTCTCGTCCTCCACGACGGCGGCATGGTCCTTGCGCAGCCGCGCGGCGATGTCGCCCATCTCGGCGATGTCGATGCTGAAGGCCATGTCGGTGTCATTCCACCGCCATCGATCAGGCAAACGTCAGGAAATGAGCGGCCCCTCAGTAGTCGCTGCTGCGACGCTCCTGGACGGTCTGGCTGCCGTCCGCGTGCGTCGTGGTGGCGACGGTGCGGTTGGCACGGCCGCGGTTCCAGGTGATCGCCGAGAGGACGAGCACGAGAGCACCGACGGCGGCGAGGATCCAGCCGACCGTGTTGAGGTCGACGCCCTGCACCTGCTTGTTCACGGCGAGGGCCAGGATGAGGCCGACCGCGAGGAGGAACGCTCCACTGCCGTAACCCATGACGAGACTTCCTTCCAGTGAACCACTGTGAAGGCTCCGGTGCCCGGCGGCCCGCAGCAACAAACCACCACCGGCGTAAAGCCGCATTTCTGAGTAGTTACTGAGAAGTAGTGAGGCCCATCACCTTTGCCGAACAGCCTCGTTGGGTCTCTCGAAAGGTCGCAACGGTGGGGGTCGTTGCTGGCGGAACTGAAACGTGTTCTACTAGCGGCGCGTGGTGATCCGAGTCACAACCAAGCGGCTTTCGAGAGGTGCGACATGTCGATGCAGTTCGCCTCGCTCGTGCGTGGCATGGGCGGCATCGGGCTGATGACGGTCGAGGTCTTCAAGTCGATCTTCACCACCAAGTTCCAGACCCGTGAGTTCCTCGAGCAAGCCTGGTTCATGACCAGCGTGACGCTGATGCCGGCGATCCTGGTCTCCATCCCGTTCGGGGCGGTGATCTCGCTCGAGGTCGGCAACCTGACCGGCCAGCTCGGCGCCCAGTCCTTCGCCGGTGCCACCGCCGTGCTGGCGGTGGTGCGCGAGGCAGCACCGATCGCGGCGGCGCTGATCATCGCCGGAGCCGCCGGCTCGGCGATCTGCTCGGACATGGGGGCGCGGAAGATCCGCGAGGAGATCGACGCGCTCGAGGTGCTCGGCATCGACCCGGTGGTCCGGCTGGTGACGCCGCGCGTGCTTGCCTGCGTCTTCGTCTCGGTCATGATCAACGGCATCGTCATCGCGACCGGCATCGGCGGTGGCTACTTCTTCACCGTGATGGTCCAGGGCGGCTCGGCGGGCGCCTTTCTCTCCTCGTTCGGTGCACTGGCCTCGCTGCCGGACCTCTACATCAGCATGGTCAAGGCGGCCCTGTTCGGCTTCCTGGCCGCGATCGTGGGCGCGCACAACGGCCTGCGCGCCGCCGGCGGTCCCAGCGGGGTCGGCCGCGCGGTCAACGAGTCGGTGATCGTCGCCTTCATGCTGCTGTTCGTCCTCAACTCGCTGATCACCGCGGTCTACTTCCAGGTCGTGCCGCAGGACGGTCTGTGATGAGCGCGCTGGGGCAGCTCGGCAGCGAGTTCGTCAAGGAGCGTCGTCGCCGCGTCGAGGAGTACGGCGACCAGCTGCTCTTCTACCTCAAGGCGCTCGCCTGGACGCCTCGTGCGCTCACCCACTACCGGCGCGAGGTCTTCAACACCCTCGCCGAGGTCGCCTTCGGTGCCGGGGCGCTCTCCATGATCGCCGGTACGGCGGGGGGTCATCGCGTTCATGGCCTTCTTCGCCGGCACCGAGGTCGGCATCCAGGGCTATGCCTCGCTCAGCCAGATCGGCGTCGCCAAGTTCACCGCGTTCATCTCGGCGTACTTCAACACGCGGGAGGTGGCCCCGCTGATCTCGGCGATCGCGCTCGCCGCCACGGTCGGCTGCGGCTACACCGCCCGACTCGGCGCGATGCGGATCAGTGAGGAGATCGATGCACTGGAGTCGATGGGCATCCCGTCGCTGCCGTTCCTGGTCACCAGCCGGATGGTCGCGGGCTTCCTGGCGGTGGTGCCGCTCTACGTCATCGCGTTGTGCGCCTCCTACCTCTCGCCACGGCTGATCACGACGCTCGTCTACCACCAGTCCGCCGGCACCTACGACCACTACTTCATCGCGTTCCTGCCGCCGGTGGACATCCTCTGGTCCTTCCTCAAGCTGATCGTGCTGGCGATCGCGGTGATCCTCATCCACTGCTACTACGGCTACACCGCCTCCGGCGGCCCGGCCGGGGTCGGCCGCGCTGTGGGCCAGGCGATCCGCACCTCGATCGTGACCGTCGTGGTCGCCGACTTCTTCCTCAGCTTCGCGATCTGGGGGTCGACCACCACCGTGCGGATCACCGGATGATCCGGGAGTCGTCCCGATGCTGATCGGCGTCCAGCGCGACACCGCCCACGAGCACAACCGCCTGTTCGTGGCAGGGGTCGTCTACGTCCTGGTGCTGGCGGCGCTGATCGGTCTCTCCATCGCGATCTATCAGAAGGTCTTCACCCGGGTGACCTGGGTGACGCTCAAGGCCGACAAGGCCGGCCTGCAGCTGCCGAAGTTCGGCGACGTCCGGATGCACGGCGTTCTGGTGGGGCAGATCCGGTCGATCTCGCAGAACGGCAAGGTGGCAGTGATCAAGCTCGGCCTCAACCCGTCGGCGGCCAAGCAGATCCCGAGCAACGTCGACGCCGAGATCATCCCCACCACCCTGTTCGGCCAGAAGTACGTCCAGTTCGTGGCGCCGGCCGACCCGTCCACCGAGGGCATCCGCAGCGGCACCGTGATCCCGGCCGACCATGTCCGCACCAGCGTCGAGCTGGAGTCCGTCCTCGCTCGGCTCTACCCGATCCTCGAGGCGGTCCGGCCGCAGGACCTCAACAGCACCCTGACCGCGCTGTCGACGGCCCTGGAGGGCAACGGCGAGAAGCTCGGCGCGACCATCTCCGAGCTCAACTCCTACCTCGCCGCGATGAACGTCCACCTGCCCACGCTGCGGCACGACATCAAGGCCTTCGCGAACGTGGCACACACCTACGACCTGGCGGCGCCCGACCTGGTGAAGCTGCTGTCGAACGCGACCACCACCGCCAAGACCGTCACCGCGGAGCAGGCCAACCTCAAGGGCCTGTTCGCCAGCGTCACCGGACTCTCCTACACGACCACGACGCTCCTGACCGACAACGAGCAGGGCATCGACACCGAGAGCAAGCTGGCCCTGCCGCTGGTGAAGCTGCTGTCGACGTACTCACCCGAATATCCGTGCCTGCTCGAGGGCCTGGACACCTATACCGCCAACCTCAACCAGATCTTCCAGCACCAGCGGGTCAGCCAGACCATGACCCTGGGCGGCACGCAGAAGCCCGCGTACACCCGCACCGACCGCCCGGAGTACGGCGAGGTCGGACACGGACCGTGGTGCGCCGGCCTGCCCGGAGTGGCGAAGCACCCGCAGTCGCCGAAGCTGAAGACTCCGCTGAAGGACGGCACCGAGGACGACCCCGCCCAGCATCCCGACATCATGCGGGGTGACCAGTGAATCGCCGCGATCTCGTCACCGCTTCCGCCGCGTTCAAGCTCGGCCTCTTCACCATCGTCTCGGTGATCGTCACCTCGTTGCTGGCCATCATCATGGGCCACCTCGGCGGGGGCGGCGAGACCACCTACCAGGCGGTGTTCACCAGTGCCAGCGAGCTGAAGAAGGGCGACGACGTCCGGGTCGCGGGCGTCTCGGTGGGCTCGGTCCGCAGCGTGAAGCTGACCGGCGGGGACAAGGCCCTGGTGAGCTTCCGCATCGACGACGGCGTACCGATGACGACCGCTTCGGGCGCCCAGATCCGCTACCTCAACCTGGTCGGCGACCGCTACCTGGCGCTCACCCAGGGCAGGGCGGGCGCGCCACGGCTGAAGGCGGGTGGGACGCTCCCGGTCTCGCAGACCACGCCCGCGCTCAACCTCACCCAGTTGTTCAACGGTTTCCAGCCGCTCTTCCAGGCGCTCTCGCCGAACGACGTCAACAAGCTCTCGCTCAACCTGATCAAGGTGCTGCAGGGCGAGGGCGGCACCATCTCCAGCGTGCTGGCCGAGACGGCTTCGCTGACCAGCACGTTGGCCGATCGGGACAAGCTGATCGGCGACGTCATCACCAACCTGTCCTCGACCCTGCAGACCGTCGACAGTCATCACCAGCAGCTCGCGGAGCTGCTCACCCAGCTCAACGGCTGGATGGGCGACCTGGCCAAGGACAAGGACACATCGGCAGCTCCGTGCACGACATCGGTGACCTGAGCCAGCAGCTGGCCTCGCTGCTGGGCAACATCCGGCCGGCGACCAAGACCGACGTCGCCCAGCTCAAGCGGATCATGACGACGCTGAACAAGCCGGCCAACCAGCAGCTGATGAGTGACACCCTCAAGCGGCTGCCCGCGACGCTCGAGGCGCAGACCCGGATCGGCGAGTACGGCAGCTGGTACAACTACTACCTCTGCGACCTCGATGTGAAGATCACGCTGCCTTCCCTGGGCAAGCTGCTGGACAACTCGCCGGTGATCAAGCTGTTGCAGAAGACGCTCGACAACATCAGCGTCTACAGCACCGCGAAACGGTGTGATGCCTGATGGCCCGCCGTACCGACAAGCAGCTGATGCGGGCCGGACTGGCGACGGTCGTCGCGCTGGCGCTGCTGCTCGTGTTCGCCTTCAACCTGCAGAAGCTCCCCGGCATGCGCGGCACCACCTACCATGCGTTGTTCACCGACGCGAGCGGGCTGAAGGTCGGCGACCGGGTCGAGGTCGCCGGCATCCGGGTCGGCCGGGTCGACGCGATCGCCATCAAGGGCGCCACGATCGACGTCTCCTTCGACGTCAAGGACGCCAAGCTCGGCCGCAACACCCAGGCGTCGATCGAGGTGCTCAACCTGCTGGGGGACAAGTACCTCGACCTGCAGCCCGGTCCGACCACCGAGAACGCCACCTACCTCGCCGCCGGTGCCACCATCCCGCTCTCCCGGACCACCGCCGGATACGACATCGTCGGCACGCTCGACGAGCTCACCGACACCACCGAGAAGATCGACACCGATCAGCTCGGCAAGGCGCTCAACACCGTCGCCGGCGCGGTCAACCAGGCCGCCCCCGATGTGCGGACGAGCTTCGAGGGCCTCGCCCGGCTCTCGCAGACGATCGCCTCCCGCGACGACGACATCGACCAGCTGCTCCAGCATGCGCACCACGTCGTCGACCTGATCAACCAGCGCAAGGGCGACCTGGTCGGGCTGATGAAGCAGGGCAACGTCATCTTCCAGGAGCTGATCCAGCGCCGGAAGGACATCCACAGCCTGCTCACCAACGCGACGGCGCTCGCCGACCAGCTCAGCGGGCTGGCGAAGGACAACCAGCAGCAGCTCGGACCCGCCCTCGACGAGCTCGACAAGGCGATCTCCTTCCTCAACGACCGCAAGCAGGAGCTCAGCGACACCATCAAGAACTACGGCCCCTACGCCTCCATCCTGATCAACATCATCGGCACCGGCCCGTGGTTCGACGCCTACGTGCCCAACTTCGCCAGCCTGGCGACGGGTGAGTTCGTCCCCGGGCACCGGCCGGGATTGAAGTGATGACGATGCCAGCCCTGACCCGCACTGTTACCCGTGCGCTCACCCCGTGGCGCCTCGTCGCGCTCGTGGTCGCCCTCCTGGTCGTCGCCGGTCTGGTGACGGCGTTGCGCGGCAACGGGAGCACGCGCACCGTGACGGCGTACTTCTCCCGTGCGGTGAGCGTCTACAACGGCACCGACGTCGACATCATGGGCGTCCGTGTCGGCAAGGTGACATCGGTCAAGCCCGACGGCGATCAGGTGAAGGTCGTCATGGAGTACGACGCGAAGTACCACCTGCCGGCCGGCGTGAAGGCGGCGATCGTGACGCCGACGCTGGTGGCCGACCGCTTCATCCAGCTCGCGCCGGCCTTCACCGGGGGCGCCGCGCTGCCGGACAGAGGCACCATCCCGATGTCACGGACAGCGGTCCCGGTCGAGATGGACGAGATCTACAAGAGCATCGCTGACATCACCGACGCCCTCGGGCCCAACGGCGCCAACAAGAACGGCGCCCTCAACAATGCGCTCAAGGCCGGCGCCAACGCGCTGAAGGGCAACGGCAAGCTGGGCAACAAGATGCTGGCCAACCTGTCCCAGGTCGCCAAGACGCTGGACGACAACTCCGGCAACCTGTTCGAGACCCTTGATGGGCTCAACCAGATCACCAAGACCCTCGACGCCAACGACGGCACCGTGCAGCAGTTCATGACCCGGCTGGCGAAGGTCTCCAAGCAGCTGTCCGGGGAGAGCGGTGACCTGCAGCAGGCGCTGTCGGCGATCGCCGATGCCGTCGACATCACCCGCGGCTTCGTCAAGGACAACAAGGACAAGCTGACCGGTGACCTGGGCAAGCTGACCACCACGCTGAAGGTGCTCGCGGACCAGAAGGAGAGCCTCGGTACGACGCTCCAGCTCGCGCCGCTCGGGCTGGGCGACCTGGCCGACTCGTTCGATGCCGGGACGGGCACCGAGGGCATCCGGCTGCAGCTCGGCCCGACCGGCATGGACCTCCCCGGGATCCTGTGCGGGATCGTCACCAACGACAAGGTCCCCAACGCCAACCTGGTCTGCAAGCTGTTCAAGGCACTGATCCCGAACACGCTCGCGACCACCGTCGGTGCGGGGCTCACGAACGCCGGCGTGCCGGCGCTGGTGACCAACGGCACCAGCTCGATCAGCTCGCTTGCCGCGCAGGCGCAGAAGCTGCTGGGGGGTGGTGCGAAGTGAGGCAGTCATCCCGGCTGTCGGCCCGGCCGTTGTCCAGACGCCCGCGCCGCCTCGGCGTACTGGCGCTGCTGCTGTGCACTCTGGTGGGTCTGCTCGGGCTGAGCGGGTGCGGCCTGCAGGCCTATGACCTGCCGTTGCCGGGCAAGCAGGTGAAGTCCTCCGACGGCTACCAGGTCACCGCAGACTTCGCGGACGTGGTCGATGTGGTGCCGCGGACGCTGGTGATGGCCAACGACGTCCCGGTCGGGCAGGTCGACTCGGTCAAGCGGGTCGGCTGGCACGCGCGGGTGACGATGACGATCCGCAAGGACATCGTGCTGCCTTCGGACGCGGTGGCCGATGTGCGGCAGACCAGCCTGCTGGGGGAGAAGTACATCTCCCTCTCCGCGCCGACCGGTTCGACCGTCGCGACCAAGGGCCGGCTGAAGGACGGCGCGTTCATCCCGATGGCCAGCACCAGCCGCAACCCCGAGGTCGAGGAGGTGCTCGGTGCGCTCTCCTCGCTGCTTGCGGGCGGGGGAGTCGGGCAGCTCAAGACGATCAGCACCGAGCTCAACAAGATGATGGACGGCCGCACCCAGGACATCCGCGGGCTGCTCAAGCAGGTCGACACCCTCGTCGGGTCCCTCAACATGCAGAAGAACGACATCATCAACGCGATGACGCAGGTGGACCGGCTCACCACCACGCTGAACCACGAGAAGTCGACGATCAGCGATGCGCTCGACTCCTTCGGCCCGGCGTTGAAGGTTCTCACCCAGCAGCACCAGGACCTGATGACGATGCTGCGGGCGCTGGACAACCTCGGCACCGTCGCCACCCGCGTGATCAACCGCAACGGCGACGACATCACCACCATCCTCAAGCAGCTGCAGCCGACCCTGACCAAGCTCGCCGATGCTGGCGACTCCCTTCCGCGCGGCCTGATGATGGCGGCGAGCTTCCCGTTCCCCAAGCAGGCGGCGACGCTGGCCAAGGGCGACTACTCCAACGCCCTGTTCCACATGGACTTCGATCTCAACAAGGTGCTCAACGGGCTCAAGACCGGCGGCAACACGGGCCTGCCCGAGCTGTTGCAGCTCTGCGGCACCTACAGCAGCGACTGCTCCCAGCTGCAGCCGTTGGTCAAGACGCTGTGCAAGCTGACCGGGCTGGACTTCGCCTGCTCCATGGTGGGCAAGGCCAGCGTGCTGCCGAACACCGCGGGCGCCTCTCGTAAGAAGTCCGGAGGTGCCCAGTGACGCGCGGAGTGAGGGTCCGGCTGCTCACCTTCCTGGTGCTCTCTGCCGTCGGCATCGTGTACGTCGCCGCCTCCTACCTGGGTGTGGTCGACAAGGTGCTCGGCCGCGGTTACACCGTCGACGTCTCACTGCCGGAATCAGGTGGCCTCTACGTCGGCAGCGAGGTCGACTATCGCGGGGTCAAGGTCGGCAAGGTCACTGCGATGGACCTGACCCGCTCGGGTGCCCGCGCCGTACTGCAGCTCCAGCAGGGCACCCAGATCGCACGCGACGCGAAGGTGCAGGTCCACAACCTGTCGGCGGTGGGTGAGCAGTACCTCGACTTCCTGCCGGCCACCGCGAAGGGCCCCTACCTGAAGGACGGCGAGACGGTGACGGCAGGCGCGGACGCGCTGCCGCAGTCCACCGATGACCTGCTGACCAAGATCAGCGGCTTCGCCGACTCGGTCGACGCCGACGACCTCAGGACGTTCGTCTCCGAGCTCGGTGACATGTTCCAGGGCAATGCCGCCAACCTGCGCACGCTCGTGGACTCCGGCTCCGACCTGATCCACGTCGCCCACCAGCACCAGGACAACACGATCTCCCTGCTCGACAGCAGCAAGCAGGTGCTGGCCACCCAGCAGGCGCACGCCGACGACATCCGCAGCTTCGCCCGGGGGCTGGACGACGTGACGCACGCGCTCAAGTCCTCCGACCCGCAGCTGCGCGACATCCTCCAGGGCGGCAAGGCGACGGTGACGCAGGTGCAGTCCCTGGTGGAGGGGCTGCAGCCGGTGCTCCCTGTCTTCATCGCCAACCTCGCGACCGTCAACCAGGTGCTCACTGCACGCCTGCCCGCCCTCGAGCAGACCCTGGTGACCTTCCCGATGATGGTCGCGAACGGCTTCGTCGGCACACCCGGTGACGGCTACGGCCACCTCAACATGCAACTCACCTACACGACCCCGGCCTGCACGAAGGGCTACATGCCGCCGTCGGAATGGATCCCCGGCGTCAAGACCGAGGACTCACGCCCGGTCTACCAGGCCAAGTGCACCGACCCGCGGGCCCAGCCCGACTACACCGGCTCGGACCCGATCAACCAGCGCGGCGTCAACCTGGCGCCGACGGTTCCGGACAGCGGCGGCGGCCTGCGGCTCGGGTCGTACGATGCCGGGACGGGGGCCACAGACCTTGGCGACGGAAAGACGGTGACGGTGACACCAGGCAACGGCGGCGGACCACTCTCCGTCCTCGACAGCCTCGAGCAGACCCTGATGGGATCCGGGCAGTGACCGCCCGGGTCAACGCCGTTCTGGCCGGTCTGCTCGTCCTCCTTCTGGTGGCGCTGGCGATCGTGCTGATCGGTGGCAACAAGGTGCTGCCGTGGAAGACGGAGGCGGAGAAGAAGGTCGACACCTATAGCGACGTCCAGGCCGCGGTGACCAAGTCGGTGCTGGCCTTCCTCGACGTCGACTACCAGCACATGGACGACAAGGCGAAGGCGATGGAGTCGCTGTCGACGGGCACGTTCGCGAAGCAGTACGCCGCGACCGCGACCGAGCTCAAGGCGGCTGCGCAGCAGGCCAAGGCGATCTCGACGGGCGACGTCCGCTATGTCGGCATCAACGCGCTCTCCGGCTCGACGGCCAAGGCACTGGTGGCCGCCGACGTGGTCGTCCAGAACAGCTCGACCAAGAAGCAGCAAGCGACGAAGACCTGTCCGCACAAGGGCGCACGCTGCGACCAGTACCGCTTCGTCGTGACCATGACCCGCGCCGGTGGCACGTGGAAGATGTCCAACCTGGCAGGTGTCTCGTGAGCGATGAGCTGAGTGGCGAGCTGGGGCCGGACCAGAAGCTCTGCCCGTTCTGCGCGGAGGTGATCAAGAAAGCCGCGGTGAAGTGCCGCTGGTGCGGCTCCGACGTGCCTGCCGAGCCGACGACGCCGGACGTGGCGGAGCCGGCCGAGGCGGCGGAGGCACCTGAGGTGGCGCAGTCTGAGGCCGCACACGAGGGACCGCCCGACCCACAAGCACCGCGAGTGCAGCGAGCCTCGAAGTCACCGCTGCTGGTGACAGCCGCTCTGGTCGTCCTGGTGCTGCTGGCCGGCGCTGGGCTGGTCGTCGCCGTACACCACGCGAGCGGTGACCCCGTGGCACCGGACGGCGAGCTGTCCTCCGCCGCCGCCCGGGCGGGCATCATGGCCGAGGCCGGGACTCTGACCAAGACCGCGATGTCCTATCGCGCGGCCCACGCTGACGACGACATCGCGGCGGCCGAGAAGCTCATGACGCCGGCGATGCGCAAGAAGTACGAGGCGGAGCTGCCGCCCGCGGCCGACCGGGCCACCCAGGCGAAGGAGAACGTCGCCGTCACCGCGGCGATCGCCTCCTTGTCGGGCAAGGCCACCTGCCAGTCCGACGACTGCGCCGTCTCGATCGTCTCGGCGACCGAGGACCGGGCGCGGGTGTTGGTCTTCGTCGACCAGAACGCCACCGCCGCCAGCAGCAAGCACAGCGTGGCAAGTCCGGTCTGGGAGCTGCTGACCCTGGTCAAGCGTGACGGCAGCTGGCTGATCGACGACATGGCCGCTAACTGACCCCTTCCGCTAAGGTAGAACGTGTTCTAGATTTGGGCCCACGGTGCCGGTGTGAGGAGGGTGAGCATGGCTGCAGGGCGGGACGCCGTACGACTGGACGAGCAGGAGCTCGCGCAGTTCCTGGCCGACCAGATGAAGGTCCAGGTTGCGACCATCGGAGCAGACGGAGCGCCGCACCTGACCACGCTCTTCTACGTCCTCGACGACGCAGGCCGGATCACCTTCTGGACCTATGGCGCCTCGCAGAAGATCGCCAACCTGCGTCGTGACCCGCGCGTCAGCGTGCTGGTCGAGGACGGCACCGACTACTTCGAGCTCCGCGGCGTCAGCATCACCGGCACCGCCCGCCTGGTGGAGGAGTACGACGCGATCCGCGCCATCGGCGCCCGGGTGATGGCCCGGATGGCCCGCGGCGCGGAGCTGGGCGAGCTCGGCGATCAGGTGCTCGACAAGCAGGCCACCAAACGGGTCGGCGTGGTGATCGAGCCCGAACACGTCGCAAGTTGGGACCACCGCAAGATGTCGGCGCTGCCCGGCCAGAAGTAGCCCGACCAGAGAGAGAAGGAGTCCGGATGGCCAAGGTGAGCGTCGATTGGGACCTGTGCGAGTCCAACGGCATCTGTGAGGGGCTCGCGCCCGACGTCTTCCAGCTCGACGACGACGACATGCTCCAGATCGAGGACCCGACGGTGACCGACGAGAACCGGCAGCGGATCGAACGCGCCGTCGCCGGTTGCCCCAAGTCGGCCATCAGCATCGTCGAGGACTGAGCAGCGATGGCTGCGCTCGAGGGGAAGGTCGCGATCGTCACCGGCGCTGGAGCCGGCCTGGGCCGCGCCGAGGCGCTGAGGCTGGCGCGCGAGGGCGCCCGGGTGGTGCTCAACGACCTGCCCGGTGGCGCCGACGGCGTCCTGGAGGAGATTCGCTCGCTGGGCGGCGAGGCTGCACTTGCGCCCGGCGACGTCAGCCAGCGCGCGACTGCGGACGCGATGCTGGCGGCCGCCGTCGACGGCTTCGGCCGGCTCGACATCGTGGTCAACAACGCCGGCATGACCCGCGACAAGATGCTCTTCAACATGACCGACGACGAGTTCGACGCGGTCATCGCCGTCCATCTACGGGGGCACTTCCTCCTCACCCGCAATGCGGCCGCCTACTGGCGTGCGCAGGCCAAGGAGACCGGCAAGCCGTGCGATGCGGCGGTGGTCAACACCGCGTCCGAGGCCTTCCTCTCCGGACCGCCGGGACAGCCCAACTACGCCGCCGCGAAGGCCGGGATCGCAGCACTCACGATGTCGACCGCACGGGCGCTGAGCCGCTCCGGCGTACGCGCGAACGCGATCTGCCCACGCGCCCGGACCGCGATGACCGCCGACGTGTTCGGCCCTGCGGACACGGGCGAGTCGGGCGCCGAGGTCGACCCGTACAGCCCCGATCACGTGGCTCCGCTGGTCGCCTACCTCGCTTCGCCCGCGGCGGCGCGGATCACCGGCCAGGTCTTCGTCGTGTACGGCGGGATGATCGCGGTGCTCGCGGCGCCCACGGTGGCCGAGCGCTGGGATCTGGCGCTCGACCGGCCGGGTGAGGCGACCTGGGATCTCGACTCGTTGGGTGCGCGGGTCGGCGGCTGGTTCGCCGACCGTGACCCGGGCGTCGGCTTCGCGGCCGACGCGATCATGCAGCTGAAGCCGGCCGAGGCGCCGGCCCGATCGACCGCAGGGAGCTGAGATGGGACGCCTGGACAGCAAGATCGCGATCGTCACCGGCGGTGCGCAGGGCCAGGGTGCCGCGATCACGCGCGCCTACGTGGCCGAGGGCGCACGCGTGGTGATCGCCGATGTCGCCGACGAGCCGGGGGAGCTGTTGGCCAAGGAGCTCGGTGACAATGCCCTGTTCGTGCATCACGATGTCAGCTCACCGGAGTCGTGGACGGCGCTGGTCGAGGAGACCGGCGAGCGCTTCGGGCCGGTCAGCGTGCTGGCCAACAATGCCGGCATCCTGCGGTTCAACGAGATCGTCAACCAGCCGGTCGAGGAGTTCGAGCTGCTGTGGCGGGTCAACACGCTCGGTTGCTTCCTCGGCATCAAGACGGTGGCGCCGGTGATGATCGAGCAGGGCGGTGGGTCGATCATCAACGCCTCGTCGATCGAGGGGCTGGCCGGGATGCCTGTCGTTGCCGGCTACACGTCGACGAAGTTCGCCATCCGCGGGCTGACCAAGGCTGCCGCGCTCGAGCTCGGGCCGAAGGGGATCCGGGTCAACTCGGTCCACCCCGGGATGATCGACACCGGCATGACCCGCAGCATGGGCGCCGACGACGCGGCGATGGAGTGGGGCGGCTCGAAGGTCGCGCTGAAGCGGGTCGGCGTACCAGAGGACATCGCGCCCCTCTATGTCTACCTCGCCAGTGACGAGTCCGGCTATATGACCGGCGCCGAGCTCGCCATCGACGGCGGTGCGACCGCCACCCACGCCTTCGGCGGTTGATTGGTCACTTTTTGCGGGTCGAGTGGACGCTTCGCTGTCCACTCGACCCGCAAAAAGTGACTTCTCAACGGAGCAGGAGCCCGACCGCGACGTCCATCTGCTTCTCGACGTCCTCCGCCTGTGAACGGCCGGTGACCCAGCCGACCAGCGCCGCCAGCCAGACGTCGGAGATGACCCGGATGATCGCGGCCTGCTCCTCGGTCGGCTCGGCCTGCTCGGGGGAGCCGCTGATGGCGTGCGAGATCATCGCGGTCAGGCGCATGCCGACCTCATGGATCTCGCCGGCCACCGAGGAGTCGGCGAACATGAACGCCCGCACCATCGCCTCGGTCAGCAGCGGCTGCTTCTGCAGCATCTTGGTGGTGCGGCCGAGGATGTACATCACCCGCTCGTGCGCGGTCTCGCCCGGGATGGCGCGATGCACGGTGCGCTGCTCGGCCTGCTCGAACTCGCGGCCGAGCGCCGAGACCAGTAGGTGGATCTTCGAGGGGAAGTAGCGGTAGAGCGTGCCGAGCGCCACCTCGGCGTCGTCGGCGACAGCGCGCATCTGGACGGCGTCGAAGCCGCCCTCGGAGGCCAGTGAGATCGTCGCGTCCAAGATCCGCCGGCGCCGCTCCCGCTGGGCCGCCGAGCCCTGCTGCGTGCCGGTCGTGTCCGCTGCCCCCGTGGTCGTCACCGTCTGTCCTCCCTGATTCCTGTGCGCCCAGGCTATCCGGCCGGACGGCCATCCATGAAACACGTTCTCGATTTGCGCTAGATTGAAACACGTTCTACTTCATTGCGATAGATGTTCCCGACAGGAGGAATCGCATGCCCATCGGGGTCAGTGAGGAGCACCGGGACCTAGCGGCGACCTTGCGCGCGTGGGCCCGCGACCTGGGCGGTCCAGCGGTGGCACGGGCGGCCGAGGGCGATCCCGGGGAGCGGTTTGACGCGGTGTGGGACAAGGTCGTCGACCAGGGTGTCGACGCCATCGGCGTACCGGAGGATCGGGGCGGCGCCGGTGGCACCGCCCTCGACGCGGCGGTGGCCCTGGAGGCGTGCGCGCACGAGCTCGTGCCCGGTGCGCTGCTCGGCACGGCCGTGGTGGCGAGCGTGCTGGCGCGGCACGGATCGGCGTTGCCGGCGGGGGCGCGGGCGGGATTCGCGGTCGACGGTGGGGGCCGAATGGTCGGGTACGACGCCGGAGCTGCCGATCACCTGCTCCTTCCGCACGGCGACGCATGGTGGCTGGTGCCCGCCGACCGGGCATCGGTCGCGCCTGCGGAGGGCCCGGATCTGACCCGGAGGGCGGCAGCCGTGTCCTGGGACGGG